>ENA-OSIY01000532-OSIY01000532.1-marine-metagenome-genome-assembly--contig:-NODE-532-length-21034-cov-8.157322_pt1 | contig 21034 bp, 22 predicted proteins | sample MGYA00237884_ERZ534233 | MGnify/ENA primary metagenome ERZ534233 (study PRJEB26412, sample SAMN06343840) | marine metagenome | isolation source: estuarine water | place: USA: Columbia River Estuary... | reverse complement strand
ATTAGTTTTAATTTCTTTTATAGTTTGTTCCATGTCATCTATGAAACTTTTGACGTTTTCATTTGTAAATGCTTTGTTCTTGTGTTTGTCATCATGAACTTGTTTCAGGGTCTTATTAGATGCTGAAACAAGTTCAGCATGACTAATATATATATTATTTCTCTCTGAGTTCATCTGTGTAATCTGCGGGACCCAATTTAAAACTCCGGATTTTGTCCTACAAAGTTTTGCGGTGTAATTTTCAATAATTCTGCTTTTACGTCGGCGCTCACATTTAATCCATTGATGAAAGTATGCATCGAATCTTTTGTGATGTGAGTGTTGGTGCGAGTTAAATCTTTCAACGCTTCATATGGTTTTGGATAACCTTCTCTACGTAGAATCGTTTGAACAGCCTCAGCCACAACTGCCCAGTTGTTTTCTAAATCTCTATTAAAGATTTCTTCGTTTAAAATTAATTTATCTAAGCCTTTTAAAATGCTTTTGTAGGAAATTAAAATATGAGCTACTGGAACACCTAAGTTTCTTAATACAGTACTATCTGTTAAATCTCTTTGTAAACGCGATAATGGAAGCTTAGCAGATAGATGTTCTAAAATCGCATTCGCTATTCCTAAGTTACCTTCTGCATTTTCAAAATCAATAGGGTTTACTTTATGTGGCATGGCCGAAGAACCAATTTCTCCTGCTTTTAATTTTTGTTTAAAATATTCTTCTTCACTATTCTAATTAGTCTTATATTCATATATTTCGGTAAACTATTTACCCCATTGAACTGAATTTTTTTGCTAATTCTTTTCTAGTAGCTTCATTCAGTATAAGCCCTTTGTCTGCTAATTCTGTTATTTTTCTCTCATCTATAAGTTCTTGAGCTAAAGTTTGCCTTGCTGCAAGAGATATCTTAGCTTTTTCTTGAAGTTTTTTTATTTGTTTAGTGTTAAGTTGACTAATTCCGTCTTCTTCACCTCTTAACTTGTTAGCTATACTAACCAGATTCCTACCTTCTTGAGCAGCACGGGAAGTTTGCGTAACTTGATTACCTATTTCATTAGTAATACTAGTAAGTATAGAGGACCATTCTTGATAGGTGCCTCCAAGTTTCTCAGCCTGCTTTTGGTTTTCTGCCAGCAACCTAAGCTGTTCTTGTAATTCCTCTTTAGAGAATTTATTTTGATCGTCTGCCATAGTTAGTGCTATATACTATAAATAGAGGAAAGGCCCAGTTATTTCCGAGCCTTAGTAGTATATGAAGGATTTTTTACGTCCGGTCCAAATTTCTTATTATTTGTTAGTTGCTGCTTACCAGATGACTTCTCTGCTTCCTCTGCTTGCTTTTCATAATGTTCATTTATTAGCTGAAAAGTATAGTTACGGAGCCATATTGGCATTAGGTACACATCTTCATAAGAGTAACCTCCATTACCATGGAATATTATCTCATGTACCTGTCTAAATAGGTTCTTTCTGTAATTAGGCGTCAGGCCAAAGAAAGTTAACCCCGATAGGGATATCTACCCCTCCTTCAGGTCCGTTCTCTGGGAAGAACTTTAGATTAATATCAGGCTGTACTGTAGCGAGATGTTTTCTAAATGCTCTTGCATCTCTAGCCAAGAATCCGTTATCTACAAACTCTCTAATATCGTTTTTATCTTCATTACCAGCAACAGCTGTAATCATATACTTAAGTCTAGTAGAGATTTCTGGAGAAGCATCTTTGTATATCTTCTTTACGCCAGCTATTTCTTGATCTATTAGCACTTCGTCTCCGTGTGTTAATAGTTTATATGTAATAGTTGTACCAGTAGCAGGTAATTCGTAGTCAAACTTGTTCTCTCCTTGGGTAAACGTACCTTCTTCTAACTCTTTATTACTAAGTTCTGATAGATTAATGGTTACTGTTTCTCCACCGTAGCTAAATTCATACTCAGCTCCGTATCCTAAGATTCTTGATGCAATAAGTAATGCATTCTTATCTCCTACAAGTAGTTCCTTATAGTCAATAGACTTATCTACGATTAACGACTGGATAAGCTTGTCAATCACTACTCCTGTAGCAATATAGTTCTGATTTGTTAAAATATCTTCTTCTTTAGCGGTCATGTACTTCATTTCCACTTGTCCACTTGATAAAGGTGAAGATTCAGGGTAGAGTACCCCTTTTGATGGTAGTTCAACGATTTCCGTTGGGAATTTTTTATCTAAACTCATAATCTTTATTGGTTAAAACCGGTTCATATATAAATATAGGAACTTTAACTTTATTATACAACAAAACCCGGAAATAATCCGGGTCTGTCTATATATTTGGCAGGTATTAGTAGTTAAGTACGCAGTAGTCCATTGCAACTGTGATTCCTAGTTCAACAACATCGTCGCTGTCCCAAGATAAGCTACCTTGATTTACTGTCTTAAGGAATGCTCCTTTGATTACCCATTCAGAAACGATGTCTCCAACAGGTCCTAACATTTGTAGTGTTAAATCTTTCTTGTAGAAGTCAGAATAACCAGCTCTACCAGTTACTGATTCATAAGATAGACGAGCCCACTCCATTACTTCGTTAGCTGCAGATGGTGTGATTGGATCATATAGTGTCATGTCCATATCTCCCCACTCTCTCTTACCTCTAATCTTACGGTAAGTATTGATGTGGTCAAGTTTTAAAACGTTATCTTCAAAAGAAGGAGCGCTTACTGATTTCACCATGAATGCAGGGATGTTATTGCTAATAAACATAACAAACCTATTCTGTACTTTCGGTTCGAAAGCGGTGAACATTATTTCATTAGGGTCTAGTACTGCCATTTTTTTATGTCTTTAATATAAATAGTTAATATTTTAATTATGCTCCAAAAGATGCTCCAGAAGGCTCGATTGTAAAGTCTAATACGATAAACTCTACTGTCTTAGCTGGTTGGATAAAGATCTGACCAATCAACTGGTTACGATCAATTACATCACTTGTATTGTTAGTGTCGTCCATTACAACTTTGAAAGCGTAAAGACCTTGTCTCTGTACTACTGATTCCAAGTAAGGATTAACAGCAGCTAAGAAAGTGTTTCTTGTAGCAATAGTGTTCTGTTCGAATACTAAGTTTCTAGATACATCTCCTACAAACTTCTTAAGTTCGATTAATAGACGTCTAACATTTACTCTATCAAGAGCAGAAGATTTCTTTTGTAATGTCTTCTGACCAAATACTGCAATACCAGCTCCTGGGAAAGTAGCAATTGGGTTAACGTTAGAGCTATATAAAGTATCTCTATCTGTTCTAGTTAACTTTCTTTCAGCTTGGATAACGTTAGGAATACCTCCTCTTGTTAAACCAGCAGGTGCAAACCATGGTGCAGCAGCTCCGTCAGTGAAAGCATATACTCCAGGAATTACTACAGAAGCAGGAATCCATACATTCTTACCACTAGCAGATTGAGTCTGTAACCAAGGCCAGTAAGTGGCAGCGTAAGAGTTATTAACTGTTTGTGCTGTAGCTGTTACATTAGGTACATTAGCTCCATAAGCTTGTGTATCTATTACTGCGATTGCATCACCTCTATTCTGTGCTAGAGATATGATTGAATCTATTTGTGTTTTGTGAGTACCGAAGTTATATACAAGACCTGGTGCAGAAACTATATTGAATAAGTATTCATCTTTATTTTCTAACAATCCGATTGCATCAGCATAATCTGTACCTGCAAGTCCTTGTGTATCACTGTCTGTTATGTCTCCAAAGAAGTTACCTGTTCCATTCTCTCCTGTTGCTCCAACAAATGTTCCTTGTTGTGCAGATGGAAGATCGTTAGTAAATGATCCGTTAGAACCAGAATTAACTGTTACACCATCATTAGCAAGGTAGTTAAGTGTTTGGTTAACATTAGATACTCTGATGTATCTTGATCTGTTAACGTATTCACCAACAGTTGCTAAGTAGATTGTGCTTCCGTCTGTAGTTTTTGTTTTTGTTTGATTACCTATTACTCTTTCAATATAGTTTCCTGAGTTAGGATCTAATGAAAGGTCATTAAATGTTTCTAGAATAATCTTACCGTTAGTATTATCATCTCCTCTTCTTACTAGAAGACTAAATGTACCGTCAGCATCGTTTATATTAGCAACTTCATATCTTAAGCTATCAGCTGAACCAGTAACTAAAGATCCGTCAGCGTTAGTAGTACCGTCGCTGTTAAAGATTGTTCCTTTACCTAATGTTCTAAGTGTAAATGGCGAAGGTGCGCTTGAGTCTGCTGCTGTTGTTGATCCTGTTGCTGCTGTAAAAGCTCCAGATACTACTCTGGTTACTAATACGCTATCACCTCCTTGTTCGAAGTAAGACTTTACTGCAATAGAAGTTAAATATTCTTGGTTATTGGTTCCAACTTCAAAAGTTGTTCCAAATACTCTTTGGTACTCACCGTAAGAAGTAACAACAGTTGGTTCTTCAACTGGTCCTTTAACAGTAGGTCCTAATACTGCGGCTCCAGCTTCTAATGCTGCAGGGGCAATGAAAGAGATGTCGTTTTCTCTTGAAAATACTCCGGGAGAGATTAATGTTTCTGCCATTTTAAATGTTGTTTATTTTGATTCTATAATAAATATGTCGTAGTTACTGTAAACCTTGCTCATCAATTGGGCTTTTTCCTACATATATAAATAGAAGGTTTATTCCGTAAACTGTTTGTAACTTTGATCGTATTTACAGTTGGTTAATTTAAGTGTTAAGTCTTGTATTAATGTTAATCCGCAATCTTTCATATACTTATACCAGAATATAGAACCTTCATAATCTTTTCCGTATTTATCCTGTAGTTTATGCTTAATTGCATTGCAGTCTCTAGTAAAAGTACCGTATTCTTTATCAAACATCTTTCTCCATGCATAAGGTGATGCTGTAAACATCCTTTCATCTAAAGTCTTATATAATATACGGCCAAATACACATTCTTTATACTTTATATCATTTAACATTGGTCTAGACTGTATTTTTGCTTCGTTATAGTATTTACTCACTCTTCTACTATAAGGTACAATGTCAGTATCTAAATCTGGTTTAAATTTAAGTATAGATTCGTACTGTTCTGGGTTCTCTATTAGATTAAAGGCTTGATAAGTAGAGTAAAGTAGAGAATCTAGTGCTATATTAGATATAGGGTCTTCTACCTTAACTATAACGTTACGTACCTTACTTTTATACCTATTCAACTTAGTAATCCACCTACCGTTATCTTTATCATTCCAAGTATGAACAAAAATGTCTGTATCTTTGTCTAAGAAAGGTACTATGTTATCACTTAAGCCGTGAAGGTATCCAGAAACTACTATAGCAAACTTTGCCATTGCGGTAATATTAAGTTATGTTGAACATGTTTATCTACTGTAACGGTTTTAAATACGTCTACAAGTTTATTATAGTCTGGATGTTCTATATCTCCAACGTTAACATCTTTGTACTGTTCTTCTGTAAAAGTTCCCCAGTTAACTACTCTTGTAAATTGTACTGACCATTCTTTACCTGATTCATTGAATATGTTTTTTATTAGATCATAGAATCTAGGCATCTCTTGATAGTTGTCTTTTTGTACTACAAATGATAACGTTACTTTATCTAATGTAGGTATTGTAGCAATGTAGTTTAGGTTTCTTATTAATACGTCCCACTTACCTCCAATACGAGTTTTATTCTCATACGTATCTTTAGTAGCAGCGTCCATAGAAATTTCTGCTGATTTGACGTATTTGTGTATACCTTCCATTCTATCCCAGTTAGAAGGATTCCATAAAGTACCATTAGTATGTAAATGTATAGTTTCTACGTTAGGATAATCTTTAGGATCAAACCTCATCATCCATTTTCTAAAGGTAACTGAGAAGAAAGGATCTCCTGTACCTGTACATTCAATATGTGTTAGTCCTTGAGCTAATTGATCCTCTACTTGCTTCATCATTGACTCTGTCTTCTCTCTATCTTCTCCTTTAAATGCTATAAAGTCTGTACGACAAGAAGGGCATTTAAGATTACAGCTCTGATCAAAGTTTAATTTGATACTTTCTGGAGTATCTTGAGTGTATTTATCAATATTTTTATTAAACTGTTCTTTAGTAATAAATCCTTGAGTTTTACCGTCTTTTAGGCCTCTAAGTTTAGGACATCTATCTTCGTTACAGAACTTATATGAACCATCTATTATAGATTCACGTACTTCTTTAGCTTTATCAGAATTCCAATTTGCTTTTATATCATTAGGTATACCTAGATTAACAGGTAACCAGTCTGGACAGCACATAAATGTTCCGTGATCAAATATTTCACTGAAGTTAAATGGCTGTAAGCAAATATAGTCTTTCTTATCTAAACTCATATTACTTTTGGCTTTCCTTTTTCTTTACTAGATGTGGCTACTGTCTTTCTTTCTTTATCGGTTATTTTATCGTCAAAGAACTTAGGGTTATCTATCCTAGTTCTTATATCAGCAAACCATTCTGTGAATTGAGGATTAACTTCTAAGAAATCTTCTTTACGTCTTCTATCTAGTAAGACTGTGTTTCTTAGTAACTCAATTTCAGCTTGACTTTTGTTATAGCTTATTTCTGTATGCATATGACTTTTCCAAGCATTGTATCCAAATTCTAATACTCCAATATAAGGATTATGACGCTTATCTGCTATATAGTCTTCTAGTTGTTTACATATCTTATCTTTTAAGTAATCAGGCATAATTCTGATATCGTAATGATTAGGAGATGTAAGTAGATTATTTAAGTTAACACAGTTTGTACTAATACCTACTTTTTCTGCTAACTCTATAAGTTCATGTATATAGAATATATTAAGAACACTTACAGTAGGAGAGAAATGTACTTCCATTCCTGCTTCTACACATCTCTTAATGTTATTTTCTACTACATTCCATTTAGTACCACTTCTAATAACTTCAGCTAACTTACCAATAGCATCAAGAGAAGCAAATAGTTGTATGTTACCTTTAGGATCATCGATAAACTTTTGCCACATACCAAATAAATCCCATTTCTTAAACTTAAGGTGACTGAAGTTAGTGTTATATCTTAGTCTTACATCGGTTCTACCAGCTTTTATTAGTTTCTCTAATATAAGGTAGTGTTCTTCCATTACTATAGGTTCTCCACCGGCAAAATATATCTCTTCTACTTCATGTATATGTTTATCAACGTATTGCATTACGTCTTCTTTAGCTGTATCATTGTAAGCTATGATACCTCCTTTTGCTTCTATATTTGTTCCGTATAGAGCAGGTTCATCTTCTGCCCATTTACTAGAAGAGAATACTCCACACATTCTACATTTAAAGTTACAAATATTAGACCATCTGAAATCCCAGTACTTTAAGTTAAAGTTAGGATTATGTCCTGTTTCTGGGTCTGTGTCTTTAATAAGGTCTTCTATTTGATCGTTGAATAACTTATTGTGTGTATGTCTTGGACTATGCATACCTGCATCTTCTATTAAGAAACATCTTGAACATGCTTTAGGTCTTTCTCCTTTTAACATATCCTTTCGAATGCTTTTCATATCATCGCCGTTCCATACTTCTTTTAGAGTATTATCTTTAGTATTACCAATAGAATCACCGTATGGAGCCATACAGCAAGGGTAAATATCTCCGTTAGGTTGAGTATTTAAATGTATCCACGGTAAAGTGCAGAATGTTTTAGATGGTATTTTGCTCATATTACACTTGTTATTGTATTATATAATTTAGGAAAAGTATCTTTAAAAGACTCTCTTCTTACTTTATCTATTGCTTCAGTTACTTCTAAGAAGGTTCCTACTAAATCTGTTTGTTCTGTATTGTAGTAATTACCGTACAGTGAATCGTACATATGTTGCGGTATATTACCTTTTAGACTATCTATTTTTTGTTGTCTTACTTCTTTACTTAACATATTGATAGACATATAGTCTGGATCAGTAATATGATTCATGTTGATATCCATTCCTACTCCTTCTTCTTGAAGAAAGTTATATAGCTCTTCTGCATATAGGAAGTTAAATATGTTAAACGTCTGTGTTATAGTGTAGTTAAAGTTATATTCTTTGTAATACCTTTTAATATTCTTTATAGTAAGATTCCAATTACTTAAACTTCTCATATACGTATTACGACTACCTACATCATCTAAACTAATACTAATATTAACTGATTTAAAAGCTTTCAACCTATCTAATGTAGGTTTTATTTTATCAAAGTTATAGTTAGCATTTGTAATGTAAGAAACTGTTAAGTTCTCTGCTATTCCTTCTTCTACTAATCTATCTACTAAGTAAGCATGTTTATCAACTAAGAAAGGTTCTCCTCCACTTATTTGTAATAACTCCATATTTCTAGACTTATCTATTAAGTCATCGTAAAATGATTCTTTATCTGTCCATGTATAGTCTACAGATTTACTTTTAAGTAGGTTTTCATAATCAGAAGGTAACCTAACTTGATCTTTTAACTTATAGTAGTCTTTTATCCATGAAGTTGATGATTCTGCATTACATCCTCTACATTTAAGGTTACAAAAGTTACCTAATCTTAACTCTACATTCTTTAGGTCTACTTTTATACTGCCATCTTCTTCTATAGAAAAGTCAATTGGTTTTTCTGATACGAACTGTCTTTTAGACTTACCTCCTGCTTCTTCAACTTGATGACATTTAATACATGCTTCAGGTACTTTACCTTCTACCATCTCTTTACGTATTTGACGGTAGTGTTCTGAGTTCATTATAGTATCTATTCCTTCGTTGATATTATGAGACTCACCATTAGTAGCTGCAGTAGATTGAAATGAATTCCAATTAGCTTCACAGCATACCGAACAGTTTCCATGAGGGTGTACACTAATATGTTCCCAAGGAAGATTACAAAGAAATTTAGATTTGCTCATACCAGTTAACGAAGTTCTCAGGCATATACTCTTTGATAGGCTTTTCTCTACGAATAGCGTATTGCTCTAAGAAGTTTTTTAAGTCATTTTGTTTTTTATCGTAAGCATCAGAATCTTCATATGATACATCTACCTTACGTAAATAAATAACAAGTCTTTTAAAATTATTAATTTCATGTCCTTGCATCCAATCACTATTTTCATTAATAGTATCTTCTAGTTCTTGTGCAAGTTTACGTTTTATATCTGAGTGTAACATGTTAATACTCTGGAAAGAAGGAAAACGTAGTATATTAACGGACATGTTAAATGCTTTCTTATCGTTATACTCTTTTCTAAACTCTATGATCTTTTTTAAGAAGTCCGATACTCCAAATACACTTAGTACAGAAACAGTCATCATTATATGTAAAGCTCTAAATGCTTTTGATTCGTAAGCAGTACGTAAGTTCTTTTCCCATAAATCCCAATCAAAACCATCTCTAACAAATGCTTGGTGTTTACCTAAACATTCGGCTGAAGTATAAATGTCCATTGCTTTAAACTTATCTGCTGATTTGATTAGTTTATTTAACCTATCTTCTGGCATTATTAAGTTACTATTAATGGCAAAGTCAAATGTATCATTCTCACACATATCTAAGAACTTCCAAAAGTGAGGGCTTCTAGCAGGTTCTCCTCCAGATACTCTCATCTCTTGTAAATCATGTCTTAACTCTTTAAACCATTCAAAGAACTTATCAATATAGATATTACCTTCGTTCTTAGGACCGAAAGGCATTGCATTTGAACCATCGCTTGAATAAGCATGACCTCCGCCTGTCTTCATATTTAAGTAAGGACCGTTCTTTTTAACGTCTTTAGCCCATGTAGAACTAAATTCTGAGTTACAATAAGAGCAAGCTAAGTTACATAAGTTATCAAAGCATATTTCTACCGTCTTAGGATTAACGTTCTTATCCCAAGGCATCTTTTTAATAGCATCAATCTCTGATTTAGTATACCTAGAGGTTTGAAATACTCTATCACTAAATACTCCAGTACCGTCTTTCTTTGCAGCATCTTCTGCTACCCAACAGTATGAACATTCAGGTGGTCGTTTTCCTTCTAGCATTTCCTTCCTAACCTTCTTTTTAAAATCAGTGTTATGTAATGCTGTTTTATTCTTTGCTAACTCTGCTTTAGGTATTGGGTGAGCAAGAGGGTGGTGGCAAGAAGCAGTTCTTCCGTTACCTAACCAAATAGATACGTTATACCACTTTGCTGCGCAAAAAGAATTAGATACTTTATCTATAATCTTTTTAGATTCTTCTAGAGATATTTTACTCATAGTTTAAATATAAAGTTGCAGTTTCCTGTTAAGTCTACTGTCTTATCGTGAATGTAATCTTCGAAAGTATGGTGTGATATTAATTCTCCATCATTAGATAACTTAAACTCATGTAGATCTAAATCACAATGGTTATGGTTATTATCGTTATATAGGAAGTTTCCTCCTCCTAATATCATCTGAGGATCATCATTATTAGTAAAACCTTCTGCTTCAAATACTGTAACACCGTCTAGTTTAACTGTAATAGTACCGTTAGCTATATTTGTTACATTTACTTTATGTCTTTTGTTAAGCTTAACTGTATTTTTTATATCATTCCACTTCATACCATCTTCAGTTTGAACATCAACGTTTGACATATGTTCATTATAGTAATTGAGTGCAGTATAAATAGGAAGAATAGCAAATATAGTTGCTTTATCTTCATAGACTTTTCTTATAGTAAAGTCAAGTTCAAACTCAAAGTTGTACTTACCTGACAATACTGCGTTACCTGGTAGCTTATAGAACTCTTTACAAACTCTAGTTGGCCAGAAACACCATGGTTCTTTATTCCGAATACTTAGCATAAAATTCTTTTAGTTCAGGAAATGTATCTGTAAAGACTACATCTCTTCTTTCATCATATTGTTTAATAAACTTACAAAACTCTTTTCTAAAGTGGTCTACTCTAAATTCTCCATGACTCTTAGCATTAGCATAGTCGTAAGTTCTTTTAATCTTGTTAATCTCTACAACTGAGAAGCCATAACGTTTAGGAGCTTCATCGGTTAAACCATAATATAGTGCTTTTTCTGCAGCTTTCAAAATTAATTCTTTATGTTCTTGTTCTAGTATCTTAATAGATAAGTGAGAAGGCCATCTAATATAAGATGTATCTAACTGTAATGCTGTTCCCCAGTATCTATCATTACTATGGTACTTCTTTTTATATTCAAATACCCTATCTATTAAGTCTCCATAAGTAAATACAGACAAAGCATTGAATGCTGCCATAATATTAATAGTAACTTTAGGTAGTTCTGTTAATACTCTATCTATATTCTCCCAAAAGTAATCATAGTTAAGTCCATATCTTGAATATTCTGCTTGTGCTCCAGTAGCTTCTACAGAGGTAAACAATATAAGTTCTTTTACTTTGTTATTTTCAGTTAAATCCTTAGCTTTTTCTAATAACTTATCCATAAGTTTCTTTGGAACAGATAGGTTAGTATTGATAGCTAACGATAGATTAGGATTTTCTTCCCAATGTTCTGATATATAGTCTAGTACTTTGAATGTATCTTTAGATAGTAAAGGTTCACCACCAGTAATCCTGAAGGTATGTAAGTCTCTATATAACTCAGGCCACCATTTCCAAAAAGCTTCTACATAAGGGTTATCTTCTGAGTGCTTATATGGCATTTCATTCTTAGCTCTTAAGTCTTCTAAGTTATTATACCTAGTTTCAGTATCATATGCACCATGCTTTTCTATTTCTTCAACCCATTTAGATGAGTATTGAGGTCCACAGTAAGCACATTTAAGGTTACATGTATTAGAGAAAGAGACTTCTACATATCTAGGATTATAGTCTTCTCTAAAGTCAAGATTCTTAATCTTATCGAATTGATCTAGTGACCAAGGTTCAGCTGACTTAAAGGTTCTATCTGAGAATGAGTTAGAGTTGTCTTCTACGTTCCAACAGAAGTTACATTCATCAGGTCTCTTACCATCAAGCATCTCTTTACGTCTCTGCTTCTTAAAACGAGTGTTATGAAGTGCTTTTGGATTCCTTTTGATTTCATTCAAAGGTATCTTATGAGGAGCAGGGTGGTGACATGAATGAGTCATCCCTAATCCTAAGTGCATAGTTACTTGAGTCCATTTTGCTAAACAGAATCCGCAGCCTACGCCATCTAATTTTTGTTTTACTGCTCCGTAATCCATTAAAAATCTACATTTACCATTTTAGCCCAAGGAGTTAGTTCCTCGATACTTAATAACTTATATTCTAGATTACTCATACCGTCTGATTTGTAATCTATTTTATCTTGCTGCATACCTAGAACATATCTTTCTTCGTTCTTTGCAGTAGTTTCTCCTTTTTTCCATCCTCCATCTACGAGTCCTTCATCTTCATGCTCTAAACATCTAAATCTACCCTCTACTCTATGAGGTAAAATAGAATGAGGTATCATCATATCCTCTTCTTTTACTTCAGCTCCTAGATTAGTAAAGCTATCAGGTAGTTCTTTGTTCATATCTAATTCAAATATATGTCCTTCTGATGGTATACCTGTATGTAAGTCTTCTACTTCAGAAGGTTTAAGTGCTCTATCCCATATATTAACTGATGCTATATCACCTTTAAAGTACTTAATGGGAGAGTTTTCTGATTCAGATGGTGTTGTTCCTAAGTATATTGGTTGTTGAGGATATACTTTTAACTTACCTGTAAATTCATAAGGTGATGGAGATCCATATCCTCCTTTACTATCTACTTCTGTTCCGTTAAGGTAAAAATGTGATTGTTTAGTTTCTGCATCAATAACAGCAGTAACCCAACTCCAATAGTTATCATATCTCTTAACCCACATATAGTTATGGTGGTTAAAGTTATTCCAGAAAGTAAGTGATAACGTTCTTGAGTTATTAAAAGATACTCCGTAATCATATCCCGGTACTCTAACAATAGGGTATTCTACGTATTTTCTTGTATTATTACCAATAAGAAATATATCATTCTTCTCAGGCATTTGGAAAGCTCTAGTAAGTACTGATATAGTATGTGATCTTCCGTTCCAACCTCTCATCTCTCTAGTAGGATCTATCTTAGCATAAGAATCAGTACCATTAAAACTTAAATACTTTTGTTTAATAGGAGTATCATTTAAATAAGATTCATTTAGATACCCTTCTTTTCTACATCTCCAGAATAAGTCATCATCTTCCATACCCCAATCCCAATAGTCGTTAGAGTATCCATTAGTATTCATTACTTGTTCTTTAGAAAATACAACTGCTCCTCCGAAATATTCATGATACTTAAGTTGGTAATCCATTTGAGATATCTGAGTAGCAATATGTCTTGGATTATCTTTAGGAAACGTATAATCAGCTCCTCCGTCTAAATCAGGTATCATATCAATGTCGTGCCATACAATATGAGTACATCCATCTTTAAATGCTTGTTCAGCTGCTATATTCTTAGTCTTACCTCTATTAAAAAGCTTATCATTACATTGGTGAGCAAAATACATACAAAAGTCAATACCTTGTGATTTAAGGTACTTTCCTACTTTAGGAATGAACTCATGTAAATGTTCTTCTCTATCTCTATATGGAACGCATACTCCTAGTTTCATATTCTTACTGTATAATGGTGATAGTTATTTACTACTTTTTTATCTAGTTCAACAAATATACATTTAGTTAAACCGTCTTCCTGGTATTCAGTTTTATATTCTTTTAGTTTCTTAATATGTTTATCTTGGTTCTCTCTACTTGCCCATGATATCCAATATCCGTCTTTGTACCCATTCTCTTTATGAGGGAGTACTTTAAATTTACCGTTCTTTCTGAAAGGAATAGGTTTATCTATTTCGAGTGATAGACTAGTAGTAGTCTGTTCTACATTTTTAATATAACCTGTCTTTCCATTACCAGATAAATCTAGTACTGTTCTACCATTAATAAACTTAAAGTCGTAATAAGCTTTTAACTCATCACTTGATGGTAGTTCAAATAGACTCTTATTTAAATTACTTGATATAGCATCTATTTCAGAGGAGTCTAATGCTTTACTATAAATAGCAAAAGTATCAATAGATCCATTAAAAAAGTTAGGTTTTTTATCTCTTTCTGGGTTACCTGCTCCTAAAAATATATACTTTTCTTTAGTTGGTATGTTTAAAGTATCAAAGCCATTTTTACCTATCTTCTTTCCGTTAATATAAAGTTCAATATACTTTAAATCTCCTCTATTTTTAATATTTACTATCGCATTATATGAACCTTTAGGTAAAGGATCTGATGGTAAAGCAATAGAGCTTAAGTCTTTTTTCCAAAACTGGAATGAGAAATTACCAAAAGATGTATAGTTAAGTGCAGTATCGAAACCAGGTATAGACCAAATACTATACTCATCTGTAACCTCTGTCATTACAGTAGGTGTTTCTTCTATAGTGAAGGATGTGTATACTGAGAAGTCTCTTGATGTGTTAAGTAGGTTAGGAACCGCTATATAACTGTTTTTACCATTAAACTTAGCTGCTCTTCCTATTCTACCTCTTTGAGGGATTTTTACATTACCTAATTCTATATGATTCTCTCTACATCTTAATAGTAAATCATCATCTTCGAATCCCCATCCGTAGTATTTATTAGTATATCCGTTTATTTGTCTAAATATATTAGTAGGAAATAACGTAACTCCACCGAAATATTCGTCATATAGAGTTCTTGATACTCCTTTTGGTAATTCTAACTCAGTAATAAGGTGGGTTGGTTTATCTACATAAGAGTAGTCAGCATCTACAGGTAGCATATCTACATCGTGTAGTGCTATGTAATCGCATCCTAACTCTTCTGCTTTAAGAAAACCTATATTTAGTAACTTACCTCTATTGAATCCTTGATTTTTCCTATCTGATTGCTCTATTACTATAAGTTCATAGTCAATATCAAGATAGTCGTGTATATGGTCTATAAAAGTTTTGAGTTGATTAGGTCTATTTTTGTATGGAACTACAATACCTAATTTATGCATCCTTTTTCTCGTCTAAGTTTTTCATAAACTCAGCAAGGTAGAATTGGATTCTTTCGTCCCAACCGTGTTTATCTATTTCTTCTAACCAAAGTGAAATACCGTCTACAGCTAAAGCTATTTTCTCTAATGCTTTTACTTTTCTTTCTTCTAGTATTTCTTTTTCTATGTTATCACTCATATCTTAATAATTTTATTTGTTACTTCATCCCAGTAGGGGTAGTCGATATACTCAATATACGAAAATTCTATTAAAGAGTCAACTAAAAAGTTAGGATTCTTTACATCTATTTTATTACCGTTCTTAGTAATAGCGTCATACATTTTCTTGTATTCTGCTGAGTATGCATAGTCTTTATTAATGTCGGCTACTTTTAGTATTCTTTCTACGCAGCTTTCATCCCATTTAAAGTGATGTACTTGTGCAAACTCTTCTTCAATAGGCATTCTTTTAGGGTGAGAAGTACCCCAGCTATTAGAACCATCTTCAAAGAGAGCATAATGTTGACCTGATGTTATTTTTTGATGTCCTTTCATTAAGGTTACTTTGTTTGGACATGCACCAGACATGGGATGTCTAAAGAAACCTGCCATAGGGAAAGACTCATGTAGCTTAGTTGCTCTCGTTACTTTAGGGAATGTACCATCTATACCTATTCTATCTAAGAACCCACCGGAGACAAAGGTATATCCTTGTCTATCACAGTGTTCCATTATATCTTCTAGAGGTTGAGAGTAAACTTGTAGTTCATCATCGTCTGATACTATCCACCAGTCATTTGGCTTGGATAGTTTAACTGTATTATATATGTGAGTAACTCTTTCCCAGTTGTATTTAGGTTCAGTTACTACCCAATAAGGTTTTATACCTAACTCTTCTATTTCTTCTAGTATTCCGTCGTTATCACTCTGTCTATATACTACTACATATATGTTATCTACTATGTTTCTATAGTGATTCAACATATGAGGTAAGATATGAGTATTCTCTCCTACTACTGTTACTAAGTTAAGCATGTTGTATTAATGTAAAACCTGTTGAGGACGGTTTTTCTATATGTATACCTTCATTAAAGAAGTTAAATACTTTCCATTCCGGCCCTAACTCATCTATTAGTTTAGCAGGTCCATCAAAGTCTTGATGATACCCTTCTCTTATGTCGTCTGATACTCTATAGTTATCGTGGTATGTTTGATCTGTATCGTGTATGGTTATGATACCTGATTTTTTGACTAACTTAGAGTACATATCAAAGTCTTTCTTTACTCCTTCGTAAGAATGATCTGCATCTATATGTAAGTAGTCTATCTGAATGTCTTCTTTAACGAAGTGGTTGTAGTATGCTTCCTCTGTAGTTGCTATTAATACTCTAGGATTAAAGTTAGATCTAAAGAAAGAGTCTTCTTCTGTCCAGTTAGTATTACCTCCTACTCCATTTGCTGCATCTACAATATAAGTAGATCCTATATCTCCCCAGTTATCGTCGTTATTGCCTTCAAATATACCTTGATCAAATAATTCTCTTCTTGCTTGAGTCATTATACGAGGAATAAAACCTCCTCCTGATCCTAAACATACACAAGTCTTAGCTCTCATATGTTGAACTAATGCATAAACCATTAATCCATCTCCCATATGAAATGTAGTAGCACCATGAGTCCAACGATAAGGTACTTCCTCTCCATCGTTAGTGGTGATATTACGATAAATCCATTCTTTATTTACTATGCTCATCTTTTAGAGAATATACTTTCATCTAATATACGAAATCCTATGCAGTTTTCCAACATATCTATCTCTTTTTGGTAATCTAAATCACCAGTCTCAGCTTTAATATATCCTTTTAAAGGTCCGTAATGAAAAAAGTACTTATTAGATTCTGGGTAATTCCATATACCTTTATTATGGTCTTCACTCCAATCCCATTTTTGACAATCCCAGTATGTAGATATAACACTTTTATGTTTAATATTATTTTTATCTAATAAATGTTTAAGTAGTAGTTGTTCAGCAAATATTAAGTATTGAGAGTTAGGTACCTCCATAACTGTAAACTCTTCCATAAGTTTAAGACTTAGCTTAGCATATTCTTGAGTAAAGGTAGGATCTGGTAAGTATAAAAATGAGACATTTACTGAGTCACTTTTCCATCTAGCTTTATATGTTAAGTTTCTTATGTTTGTATCTAATGAAGATGGGTAATACCCTTTACCTATTTCAAAGTTACTTACTATAACTTCGTCTTTAAGGTATTCATCTATATTTGTATGAACTAGAGAGTCATTGTCTAATAAAAGAACAGGTTCTGTCTGTTCTGCTAGTACGTTTAACTTAGAAGCTGCCCAGAATACACTTCTATTTATCTTTCTTTCGTGCTTGTAGATGTTTACTTCGTTCCAAAGGTGTAGTACCTTTATAGATTCAAATAACTCATAGGTCATTTTATCACAATAGAGAACAGTATACGTATCGGGGTGATGTTTCTTCCATAAAGTTACAGAAGCGAACAATAAGAGAGTGTTAAGTTTACCGTAAAACTTTTTATCCTCTTCTATATTTTCTAAAACCCATATTACCCGCAAACCTTTTTGTTGTTATTGATTATGGACTTACGTGTGTTGTAGTGAAGTGAGCGTAAAATGTACTAACAGAAGTAAATGTCGCTGATGTTAATGTAATAGTACCTGTTGTAGTACCTTGTCCTGTTGTAGACAAAGCTGAACCACCACCACCTGTAGCATCTCTAAAAGAATGAAATGTATAAGGATAAGTTGCTGTTGCTGTTAGAGTAACGTTGCTAAGTCCTAAGTCAACGTTTTTAAAAGTAATGTTAGTACCTGATGCTGAAGTATAAGGGGATGTTACTTGAACTACTCCTCCTGTTTCTGCTACAGTATTACCGTACAACCAACTTGTATTGTATAGTTCACTTACCGAATGTGGTGCAGTAGCTGCAGGATGTGCATCAGTTAAAACTGTACTTAAAGTAATATTTGTATCATTAGTAAAACCTGCATTAGACCAAATGTCAAATGAAGAAAAGGATACGTTCGTTGTTGTGTAGGTATGTACTGCCATGTTAAACTATTTCTATCTTATCTTCTGGGAAGATATTTGCTAATTCGTTTTTTAAATGTAAGTAAGCTTTTTCTTCGAGTTTGGATAGAATAGAATAATCGATTACTTCTTTTACTTCTACTTTTTCTCCGTCTTGAACTTTAACTTTCTCTTTGATAGTCTTGTAGACTGTTATTTCATCTCCGTTTTCGTCAAAGCTTACTCTTGGAACTTCTTTACTTATCTCTTTCTCAATATAAATAGGAGTAACTACTTCTTGTTTTGATACAAGATTAAACTCGTATAAGTTCTTAATAGTTACTTCTGTACCTTCTTGATCATTCTCTCCGTAATAAACGACATTTAATCCTAGAATGTTTTTAGCATTCTTCATTGGTTCGTCTATAAACTTCCTTAAAAAATCATCTGCTGATTTTCTATTAACCCAGGAGGTAGTTGTAAAAGTTACCTTAGCTAATGTTAAGCTAACTTTGTAATTATCTATTCTAACGAAAACTTCTTGACTTGGACCTCTATTAGTCTCTAAGTCAACATTTAATAATATACCCATTCTCTAATCTATGAACGTTTTTCCAATTCTACAACTCTAGCAGTTAATTCTTTTACTGCTTCGATTAGTACTGCGTTTAACTTAACGTAGTCTACTGCAAGGAATCCGTTATCTCTTTCATGAACTAGTTCTGGATATTGTGCTTGAAGTTCTTGTGCTTTAACTCCTATGTCATGTCCTTTCTTACTAACTACGTCTTCGATACCTTCTTTCCAATCGAATTCGTATCCACCTATCTTATTTACTTTATCTAAAGCACCGTCAAGGTTTTTAAAGTTTTCTTTTAGTCTTTCATCTGAAGAGTAGTAAGCTGTAATGTCTCCAGTTGCTCTAATCTCTCCTGTTGTACCAGTAGCTGCTGTACCTATACCAATACTATCAACCTGTACATCGTTAAACTGTACGTTTGAAGTTGTTGTTAATCCTACTACAACACCGGTAACTGTATCATCTGTTAATGTTAAGTTAATACCAGTCTGCCCTGTTGTATCATCAACTGCAAAGTTAGTATCGTCTGCAATATCTACTGTACCTAATGTTATTGCTTGTCCGCTTAATGTTAAGTAGTTAGGAGTACCTACTAAAGTTACATTAGTTGAATTATCAGTTCCAGCTGCATCTACTCCGATTGTAGTTCTAACTGTTGCTGCATCTCCATCATCTAAAATAGTTTGAGCAAATGCAGTAGCGATTTGATCTGATCCGCTTACTATGTTTGCTGGTTTAGATGTAATGTTAGCCCATGCTACTGAATCGGCTTCTAATCCTGTGAAATTTCCTACACCGGTAAATGACCCACTGAAGGATCCAGTAAGTGCTGCGTTTATACCTGTTGCTTTATCTATTCTCATTTAAGTTAACTTTTTTAGGTCTTTAATAAATATCTATCTTTTTACTATAACAGTACCAGCAAACGTAGTATCGAACGTAATATCTACTCTATTTGCATTAACTGATAATATTGTTGCAGGAATCACTTGGTATTTAGATGTATCGTACACCTGCACTATTGGGTAATCTTCGTTTAAGTTGTGAGTTACTGTATAATCTGTGTTTCCAGATATCGATTGTTCAAATCTTGTTAGATCGTCAATCTGGTCTACTGTTACTATTGCTGAACCAGAAACTATATGTCCACCTTTAGCTACTATAACTCTACCCGTCGTTGCTGTATCTAATGTTATTGTTACATTATTTAAGTCTGTAGTAGTAACTGTTGCTGGTATTATTTGCTGATCACTGTTATTATATACTGATACTAATACATTCTTAGTGTTAAAGCCGTGATTAACAACTTTACTTGTTGCACTTGTAAATGTATCTAATACTGTAGCTTCTTCTACTAGTTCTGTAGTTACGTTAGTAAGTCCTGAACCGTTACCGAAGAATGATCCACTAAATGATCCTGACCAGTTATATTCGTTAGTATTAAGATTATCAAATCTAGTTGCTATAGAAGAACTTAGTACTGTTGTTGAACCACTTATATCAGATGCTAGTTGTAATGAACTAGAAACTAATGCTGGTTTGTTTTCTATATCTGCAAAGTCAGTGCTTATACCTGCTATTGCAGCTGCTAAAGAAGCTGATGTAGAAGTAAATGATCCACTAATCTCTGCTCCTATTTGAAGAGAGCTAGATATTAATGTCTTAGCATTAAGTGCTGCTATTGCTGTTTCATTTACATTTATTGATCCAGTAGCTTGAGTCATACTTGTTGCAGATGCATAGTCTGAGGAATCAAAAGCTTTAACTTGTGCTAAGTTAGTTACTTCTGTATCCATTAATGCTCCTGCTGCAGTTACGTTAGTTGTATTGGCTTCAAGTACCGTTACTACTCCTGTTCCACCGTTTACACTTGTTACTGAATCAGTAGGTGTTGCTAATAATGTATAGTCTGCCATTGTTCCAGCAGTACCACCATTATGCATATATGTTTTATTCTCATCAGATCTAACAACAACGTCTCCTTCTTCAGCTGTTAATGCTAAATGAGCTGATTGATTAGCTGCTGTTTGTATAGTTGTTAATGCTGTAGCAGCCATATTACCTACTGGTAAAGTACCTGTTACATCATTTGCTAAATCAATTTGACCTCTTGTAATTACCTGTCCACTTATTGTAATATAATTAGGTGTACCGGCTAATGTTACATCAGTTGAGTTATCAGTTCCAGCTGCATCTACTCCAAGTGCCGTTCTTGCTGCACCTGCTGTAGTTGCTCCTGTACCACCACTTCCGATTGGTACTGTACCACCAGTTATTGCTTGTCCACTTATTGATAAGTAATTTGTATTTCCTAAAGTTACATCTGTTGAGTTATCAGTTCCAGCGGCATCTACTCCAATAGTAGTTCTTACTGCTGCTGCATCTGCATCATCTAAGATAGTTTGTGCAAATGTAGAAGCTATTTGAT
>ENA-OSIY01000531-OSIY01000531.1-marine-metagenome-genome-assembly--contig:-NODE-531-length-21041-cov-5.200773_pt1 | contig 21041 bp, 30 predicted proteins | sample MGYA00237884_ERZ534233 | MGnify/ENA primary metagenome ERZ534233 (study PRJEB26412, sample SAMN06343840) | marine metagenome | isolation source: estuarine water | place: USA: Columbia River Estuary... | reverse complement strand
AAAATCACTGGCAACATCCGGACCGCCAAGCCTTGGCCCTTGCTGCGAATGAGGATTGAAATTTCCCGCTTTGAAACACCAAGGGGAAACAGACTCAAAGCCCGCATCGCCTCCAGTGCCTCAGCTCGATTGATAGTCGTCTTTTCTGAAATTGACGCTACTTTGCTAAGGTAGCTAACGATTGATTCTAATGGGCGAGCAGTTCCACGGCCACACTTGGCGAGAAGGAGAAGCGTATTCTCGTTCACACGAAGCCCGGCGGATTCACTCATCAGCTTGAGAATTTTGGTTAATTCATCCTCTGTGTAAAGGTCCAGCGGCGTCTCTCCACCAAAGCGGGAGATGATGGCGGAACCGTCCTTGATTTTTTCAGGGAAGTTTGTGCCAGCGGCGAAAAAGATTTCTTCTTTAGGCCGAGAGATGACCGTGTCATCGTCAATCTTGACGGAACGGATTTTGCCTTGCCCGTTGTCAAGTAAGCCCTTTAGGATGAGCTTAAGTTTCCGAAGCTGGACGGTGGACGAGATTTCCATTTCGTGAAGCTCGTCGATAACAACGCCGTCACCGTCCGAGACATTGCCGATAAACTCAAAAAATGCTTCGCCAGCAAGGCGGATTTCCTGAGGGGACCGGAGCATGAAAACATTCGCTTCACGTTCAAAACGAATCTGGATTGCCTTGGCGCGGGCCGCTAACTCTGCCCGCAGTAGCTGAGTTTTACCTAAGCCCGCTGCGCCAGTGTAGCACACGCTATAGGGCGAATTATTGCCCGCAGCGAAGGCGCTATGGGACAGGATACGATTGGCGACAATCTGGGATTGGCCAACGACGGAGGAGAAGCAAGATGCAATTTCTGGGTTCATAGTTCCTCACCTTAACCCTATTAGGCAATCATTCAACAAATACTTTCGATTTATTGCATTTTTCTCGCATAGCAGAAGGCGTGCCAACTTTACCTAAAAATTTGTCAACCCTAAGCTACCCTAGGGTAATCTACTAAAGCATCCTAGGGGAATCCCCTAGCCGGGGACGCCGGGTAGGGAAATCCCCTACTCCCCCTTAGGGGAGCTACGCTCTTGATTTATTGAGAATGTTCTGTAGCTCTTTGGTTAAAAGCTAAATACTGACCGATTGAGATATGATAAAACAATTCACGTTCTTTGGATTCTAGGTAGTTTTTGATACCACCATACTTAGCTATTGACTTATCTGGGTTACGAGGTGGATATATCGGATTACCCTTTCCCTCTACTCTGCCCCATGTGTCCACCCTAGGGAATTTATCCCAAGGCTCCATGTGAACACAAGCGGTAAGTTGCATCTCTTGACCATGTAAAGTCAAGACGGTTTCTTTGTAGTGAGGCATAAAAAAAGGTTTAATCAACTTCGATTTCCCACTCACGGCAGATTTGGTCAAAAAAGTCGGAAAAGTCTGAGTCCGACATGTAGCCTACGAGCTCGGTCAAGAGTACGCACTCTTTAACAAAAGTCTCGTTGCAATTTTCAATCAGGAAGTCTAGTTTTTCGAATCGTGTTCTCATGTAATTAGTATATCACAGGGAAGGAAAAGAGCAACGGATATTTTCAATTGTTTTCAATTTTATTTGCATAAGCAGGCGGCGTGCAAAGTCAACCCTAAGACACTATAAGGGAATCCCCTAGCCGGGGACGCCGCGTAGGGGAATCCCCTACTCCCCCTTAGGGGGAGGCGGCGCTTGACTTAGATAGACTTAGACAATTTCATTACCGTTTGGTGAGACTCGGCACTATAGAATTTTACTTCACTAGATTTTTCATATTCCTCCTCTCCTTTTTCAGACAACTCAATTTCTTCCCATTTGTCATCTCCTAATGTATAGTGTAGTACATCATTTTTTACAAAATAATCTTTGATGTCATTTACATTTAGAATCGGGAGATTGATATAAGCGGAACTAAAAACTCTGTATGATGTAACAACTTCGATTTTCATTTTATTATTAGGTTAGATAGATGCAAATACTTTTTTACCAAAAATGACTACAGAATGTGATGAATGGATGTCGCCTTTTTCTGATTGAAAGAACGGCCCACGAAACGGATTATAGGAAACTGGAGTGTCGGCGCTGATACGTTCATTGCCTTTCACTATAGCACCTTCAATGAAGGCGTGCACGTTTTTTTTCTTTTCTTTTAACACTCGCTGGCGTCCAGCCTCGGACACTTTGAACTTGACATCACGCAAGGCGACAGATTCCTCATGAGCAATCACCCGCCATCCATTCTCGCCTTTCGACTGAACAGACAGTAGATTTTTGTGCAGGTTGAAATAGACTCTTACTTTCATTTTATTATTAGGTTAGATTAGGAAAGAATAAGGCAATATCTGCATTGAAAAGCGAAGTGGGACTTTTTATGGGTTTTCTTTACTCCTTCCTCATCCCATGAGTAATAGACTGAAAAAGAATCTACCTTATCGACTAGGACAGTGTGCCCTCTAGACCCTTGCCATCGCTGGCCAGCTTTTATTTCTTCTGGCGGAAATATTCCACCACAAGCAATCATCTCATCATTTTGCCATTCCATACGAAACCAATCGTAAAGTTCAGCAAGGCGAGGTATGTAAAGAAGATCATCTTTCATAACTTTACTTTACCATACTTTAGGATAGATGCAACGGATATTTTAGATTCTTTTTATTCTTCTTCTCCAAAGCTTTCTACTCTCTGGATTTCTTTTTCTGATTGAAAAGTTCTGTTCCCTTCACAGTACGGACACTTTCCATGATTGCGGCAAGTGCGGTCAAAAGCTTTGCTTTTACGGAACGGCGCTCTTTTCTCCTTCTTGTGTTTGATTGCTTTGTCTAGGCTCATGCTTTAGTATAGTGCACTTTTAAAATAAATCAAGAAAATCATTTGAAATCTTCTTCTGGTCTGATATATTGATACCACTATGGAAAACTACTCATTCATCAACAAAGCTGAAATCAAAATGAAAGATGGCAGTGTCCTGCCAGCGGGGAAAAAATTCTCTATTAGATGGGAAGAAACTGTCAAGGGGAATCGTCCTCGTGTCAAAGCGTGCGGCACGGACCATGAATATAAAATCTCTAACGAAACGGTTATTAGAATGCTAGGGAAAAAGAAACCTTCTCTCTCAAGTTTGTCAAGATGGGAAAGGGATGGTAACTGTAAATCTCTATTAGGGGAAATAGTGGAACCTGATGGAATAGATAGTTATGGTTCCCCTTCATGGTTACTGCATATGAATTTAATCTGAATAAGGTTGGCGGCGGCGGCGGAAGTTTGAAGGGTTATAGCTCTTAATAGATATTTTATAACTTCGAAGAGCTATTGAGCTTAATAGTAATTATACAACTTCGAAGAGCTATAGCCTTTAATAGTAATTATACAACTTCGAAGAGCTATTTCCCTTAATAGTGATTATAGGAATACTGGTGTTTACAACGTAGGTAATCCCCCTAAGCGGCTATAGGGGAATCCCCTACGCGGCGTCCCCGGCTAGGGGAATCCCCTAGGGAGTCCTAGGGGTATTTTTTTCTTGACCTAGCGACCGTTTACCTCCAAAAGCCCATTTAGGGCGATCATACGCTCAAACCTTGCGGGCTCTTCATCCTTTTTTACGATCCGCACCCACGCATGGTGGGGGAGCTTACCACCGGGGCCGTAGGCATCCCGGATGGCGGCGGCGCGGCTCAGGCCCACGCCCAGCTCGCAATTCCCGTAGTGAACCCCAGACTCGGCCTCGACGACATAAAGTGTATTCATAGTACCTAACTATATCACAAGCCTATTAAAGATCAAGTCTTTTTTCTGATTTATTTTCTTTTTTTTACTGGAGTATGATGTAACACACTATAAGCATTTATGAGTCAACTAAAAAATTCCCCTAAGCGACCATAGGGGAATCCCCTAGCCGGGGACGCCGCGTAGGGGAATCCCCTATGCCTCTTTAGGGGAGGGGCTTAGGGCGTGACTTAGGGATTGACTTATGAGCAAGGTCGGCGGCAAACGCCTCCGCATCTTGAGAGGCAATCCTCTCAATGTCGGCAGCATGAGCTACAGAGGCGGCGAGATACGCCTGCCCGTCCCAAGCACGGACAGCGGCATTGAAACGGGCAATAGACTCAGCCCTCGCAGGAGAAATAGTGGATGACATATCGTTACTATAGACCAGCTTTTCAGGAACGCAACGGATATTTTGAATTCTTTTCATTTTTCTTTAGATGATCATGGTATAACACGAATTGTGAATTTTGTGGTCAAGCGAAAAATCCCCCTAAGCGACCATAAGGGAATCCCCTAGCCGGGGACGCCGCGTAGGGGAATCCCCTACCTACTCTTAGGGGGAGGCGGCGCTTGACTTCAATTTATTTCAATGCAATAGGGGAGCTGGTTTTTATCCTCCACCCATTCTCCCATTTTATATGGGCGGCAGGGAACAAGTCTGTCAATCTCCAATGATGTTTCGTCACTGTTATCATGGTAACATACCTCGATGTCACCATATTCATTTTTCGCTTGTTCTAACTTTGCTATTAGTTCGGTTATATTCATGACTTACTATATCACAGGGTTACCCGATTGAAACGGATTTTTTCTTATAAATGTTGTCATCCGATCCAGCCATATCTCTATAAAGAGAGTTGGCAATGTCCGAGATTCTCAAAGCTTCGGACTTACATTTTTGAAATTCAGCCAAGGCAGCCATGCGCTTTTCATAAGCCTCTTTTACCTCTTCGTCGCTTTTTCCGAGAGTATTGATATTCAAAGCCTCTCGCCAAGCAATGTTGGCATCATAGGCTTTGATATTGGCCTTTGTACTCAGCTCCGAAATTTCGGACCATTCCATTTTTCTGAGTTCGATTTCGTCGTTCATATTGATTCCTTAGTTTACCACAGGGTTATTAGATTGCAACGGATATTTTCAATCTTTTTGATTTTAGAAATTAGGGTCAGGGCTAGCTTATTTGTATCTAGCTACTCTAGGTGCGCCGATTGCATTTCCGGTTTCCTAGAGAATCGTCATTGAAGCCTCCATGCAATCTTCAGCTTCGACAGGCGTATTATTCGCTTTCTCTCCTGACATTTTTAGTATACCACAGACGAAAAGGAACGCAACGGATATTTTCGATTCTTTGCATTTATTTTTAGCGTCGCATGGTGTAACAACTATTGCTCATTGCTGAGTCAACTAAAAATTTACATAATCGACCATAGGGGAATCCCCTAGCCGGGGACGCCGCGTAGGGGAATCCCCTACTCCCCCTTAGGGGAGTTTTTATTTGACTTGCTTGGTGTAACAACTTTACATGTCTTTCAGTAGACCGTCCTTCTTATTGGATATCATCCAGCATACCCATTCCATGCTCTCTTTATGGGCAGCCACCCCGGCTTGCCAAGCCCCCATTGGACCTTCCTTTTCCAGAGAGAACCATTCCAGCACTCTGTCCGAGTTGGGGAACTCCCAGACATCCCCTTCGATGTCCTCTCCGAAAAGCTGGAATTCTAGGTTGAGGGACTCGTTGAGAGAGTCGCCCCAGTACTCAGATGGGGGGATAAATTTCACAGAAAGGTGTCCTTTCTCCCAGTCTATATCCCAGTCCGAGATTTGCTCCTCTGAACAGTTCAGGAAGCCAGCGACGAAGTATTTGTTGATCATGGCATCGGCCAAGACGTTAGCTGGGATAGTGATGATAGCGGGTGGTGATTGAAGAGTCATGTCTTGACTATAGTCCAGCGTTTTAGGAAAGCAACGGATATTTTCAATTGTTTTTCTTTTTCTTTTAGAGGCGATGGTGTAACACACATTGTGTATTTGTAAGTCAACTAAAAAATCCCCTAAGCACCTATAAGGGAATCCCCTAGCCGGGGACGCCGCGTAGGGGAATCCCCTACTCCCCCTTAGGGACTTACTCTTCGCCCCTAGCATCCATCCAGCCTTCCATTTTGGCCTCATAGTCGCTCTCCGCTTGATCCCACTCGCCGGAGCCGTCATCCCAGTCCTCATCCTCGGACTCCTCAGAGTCTGGAGAGAAAAAGTTCTGCATCTGGCGCTCGTCCGCGCTTGCATCGACGAGCATGGAGAAATCTTCTGGGCTAAGTTGTTCGTTATTCATCATGCTGAAAGCATACACCAGTGCCAAGAATCCGCAACGGATATTTTCAATTCTTTTTCTTTTTCTTCAGTAGACGATGGTGTAACAATTATTGCCTTCTTATGGGTCAAGCGAAAAATCCCCTAAGCGACCATAGGGAAATCCCCTAGCCGGGGACGCCGCGTAGGGGAATCCCCTACTCCCCCTTAGGGGGAGGCGGCGCTTGACTTTTTATCTTTGCAGTAGTTGAGCACAAGTCACAAAGTCCTGCTCTCCCTCTTCAGAGATCACCGTATATCTTACGGGTTCCATGGCGAGCAATTGAGAGAAGGAGACAAAGCCTTCGCCACTTTCGTTGGCGCTACGGGCGACAAGCGGCGGCCTAGCAAGAAGATCAGAAAAGGAGATGAATTGGTTTGTTTGCATGTGATTACTTTAACACAGGATTTCTATATGGCAACGGATATTTTCGATTCTTTTTGTTTTTTTTAAAGCTCCCCTTTCCAGAGCTTCACTTCCCATTCCCGCCTCTTTTGCAATCCTTTTAGAACCTTCCCGCCGCCTTTACGATACTTAGGTAACAACCTCTCAACTGATTTATAGTTTCCTGCATTCAGGCGATTTTTACCATTGACAAGCTGGCGAAGGTTCCCTTCTCCACAGTTGTATGTGAAACTGGCCAGCGCATAAAGCTGATTACGAGTCAGGGGAACTTTTACGTTGTCTTGAACCAAAAGGACATATTGGTGAAGCTCTTTAGTCAAGAGAAGGTCCGCCTCTTCTTTACTGATACTTTTAACCTTAGCTAAGTTACCAGTGAAACCGTAGCCGATAGTACGCACCCCGCCCGGACATTTATATGGCTTCTCTCTAAAGCCTTCAAACGATTTCACGCCGTCAAGCACAATCTGAAAATAGTCAGGGGCAAGCCTTTTACCATTGACACTCGGGGAAGAGACGCCATAAGCAAAAGCAGTGAAAGCAACGAAAGCTATAAAGAGTAGAGATTTCATAGTATAGGAGTTTACCATAGAACTCGGGGTGTGTCGAGTTCTTTCTGATTTATTTTTAACTTTTTAAGGAGGACTGATCAGTTCGTCAACCTCTAAATTTTCGAGGATATGGTGTATTTCACCATCGTCCTCCATGCCTGAGTCTCTGAGCCATTTCCATGCTTCGGCATGAGATATCAGAGCCATGTCTGGCCAGTGACCAGCAGATACGCGCATGGCGCGGTCCCGGCATATTTCAATTAGTGAGAATTCTGCTAGTCTGTGGGGGTGCACCTTGGAGAACTCTAATTGAGCGTAATGCCAGCCCAGTTCAGGAGTGGCGGCGGAGGCGGAGATGATGTTATTTGTCATGTCCTCACTATAGTCAGCGTTTTGGGAACGCAACGGATATTTTCGATTTATTTCATTTATCTTGGCGCGTCGCATGGTGTAACATATGACATGGTGTAACACGGATTGCGCATTTGCGTGTCAACTAAAAAATTCCCTTAGCGTTCCATAGAGGAATCCCCTAGCCGGGGACGCCGCGTAGGGGAATCCCCTACTCCCCGTTAAGGGGAGGCGGCGCTTGACTTTTAACTATCGCTAAACAATTCCGCTACCATCGAATGATAGTCAAGTATAGATTTCATTTCGTTACGGAAACTTTTGCAGATGATTTCTGCTTCCTCGTCATTTATCGTTAGTTCAATCATGCGATTGAACTGTTCGGTCGCCCTTTCAACGCTTCTCTTGCAGAATTTTGTGTCTTTGATGAATTGTTCTTTAGTCATGTCCTTACTATACCACACGCCTAGCGGGACGCAACGGATATTTTCATTTTATTTCATTTATCTTAGCGCATCGAATGGTGTAACATGCTGCATGGTGTAACACACATTGCGCATTCGCGTGTCAACTAAAAAATCCCCTAACGGACTATAGGGAAATCCCCTAGCCGGGGACGCCGTGTAGGGGAATCCCCTATCCTCCCTTAGGGGAGGATTGCGCTTGACTTTTCAAGTGATGTCATACAGCTTACCATTCATGCTGATGCCCGAGTCTCCCCACTCGATGCCGATATATTCTTTCCCGATATACAAGGAGCTCCAGTATTGCTCTCTCCGCTCAATTGTGCGGGTAAGAGGAGGGGCAGCCCAGAACGTAGGAATTTTGTAAGAGTGACGCAACAGGTTTGGTTTCATGGTATTTTTTTGTTGACTGATTATCTGACCACTACGAATGACAGGACGGCGAAAGCTAAGACAACCGCTGCGAAGAGCCAGCCTTGCACCTTGTTGACCAAGGCGGCTTGTTGAGCGGCGGCGACACGTTCAGCGGCGGCGGCGAGGAGTTCAGCTTGAGTTGAGTTGTTTGTTGTCATGTAGTTAGTATATCACATGCCGGGAGGAACGCAACGGATATTTTCAATTCTTTTTGATTTATTCTCCCCAGCTTTTGAGGGCTTCATTAGTCAGGCAAAAAGAACCCTTCCTTTTCTCTTGTGTTTCTTCGCTCCATGGCTTGGGTCCCCAAGCATTTTCAGACGCCTCTTCTCGGGTTTCCCCGCTACCGAACACGGTAGGCTGCCCGAACGCTTCAAGCACTTTCACTTCGTGGAATTTGTTTTCTTTGGTCATGTCCTTACTATACCACACGCCTAGCGGGACGCAACAAATACTTTCGATTTATTTCATTTTTCTTTGCGCACCGCATGGTGTAACACGCATTGCGCATTTTCGTGTCAACTAAAAATTCCCTTAGCGTACCATAGGGGAATCCCCTAGCCGGGGACGCCGCGTAGGGGAATCCCCTACTAACGGTTAGGGTGTCATGGTGTAACATGACGCATGGTGTAACATTTTCTGTAGGGCAATCCCCTACTCCCCATTAGGGGAGTTTTTTATTTGACAAAGTGCTAACCATTTGCCATTGGGCAATGTAAATCGTAAAACTCCTCGCTTCTCACCCACTCAACTAAGGCGTCAAAGACGTTCCGATTGTCAGACTCCAGATTCTTGAACTCTGCTTTCACTTGTTCAAGTGTGCCTGCCATTGCATCCACTGCATCTTCTTTTGTGCCGTACCATCCTGTCAATGCGAGTTGTTCGGCCCAGTTGAGGCTATCAAAAAATTTATCAGCCTGAGCTACGCGAGCGGCGCAACCCTCTTGTTTCATCTTGTTGAAAAGAGCGGCGATTTCGAATGGTGAAGTAGTCGTTTGCATGTATTCACTATACCACACGCCTAGCGGGACGCAACGGATATTTTCGATTTATTTCATTTTTCTTTGCGCGCCGCATGGTGTAACATGGTGCATGGTGTAACACGCATTGCCACGTCGAAAAAAAACAAAACGATTGAAAAAAACTCTTGCGTCTCGCAAGGCATGTGATATACTGAGGCATGACAACGAACAACAACATCGTCTCTCGCGCTTGGGTTAGTGATTTCACCGGGATTGACTTCGGGCGGATTAAAGATTTCGACATTGACAAAGCGATGCTGAAAGTGGAGGTCAGCAAAGATTTCAACCCAGATTTTGAACACTACTTCGCTGATTTTCTGGCTGACTACTCTGGCACGGAGTACGTGTTCGAATTGCCAATCGAAATCACAGACAACGGTGTTTATGACTATGAAAATTTGATGAACCTCTGCGGCACGACTAACGAGCCAGTCCTTTTCCGCAGTGAGCAAATTTAGAAAAACTAGAAAACGAGGGGGGCAAAAGCCCTCCTTTATAGTTTATATGGGGAACCCCCTATTTATGAAAATTATGGAGGTTGTGGATCTTCGTATAGGGTGGGGTGGCACTAACTTCTTACCCACATAAAAACATTTCTACTATACTTTCTTTCACAAGTATCTTTGTTTATAATAAGCGTGCACTATTTGAGCGGCGTGCACTATTCTTTTACGGTAACGAGTTTAGCAGCTTAATGGTCAGCAGCTTAAAAGTTCGCCAGCTTAACCTTTCCCCAGCTTACGTTGTTCCTTCAAAGCTTCTTTGTATAGATTGTAGTTTCCGGTAATTCTTTCTTTCTCGCCGGGTGGAAAAAAGTTGTCCCTCAAAAGTTTCTCACATGCCCTAGCCCCGATTACCCATTCACCCATATAATAGGCTGTAGCACCTATCTCATCATGTATACGCCACAAATAATCAGAAGCCTCGATAAACAGTAGGTCTTTAGGGTATGGAATATTGGCACCTTGGATAGCAGCTAAGTAGGCAGATCTAGGTCTATTATGTTCTCTATAGCATCTTGAGATATTAACTAAGGATTCTACTCTATGGGGGCATGTTTCATAGGCCATCATATAAGCATCTATAATTTGTTCTAGCGGCCTTCCTAGTCTTTCTCGGCAGGCACCTATTCTAAACCATGAATAGAATACTTCTTCTATCCAATCTCCTAGATTTATTCTTTTGATATATTCTTCTTCTGCTACTTTAAACATCCCGCCGTCGAAAGCAGATTGGGCTGCATAGAATTGTTTCCTAGGCTGTTTAGGATCTTTCTTTAGGTAGGACTTTAATGTCCAGTAATCCTTTGTATATTTCTCTTGAGCTGTGGCGCTTTCTCTCGCTCTACATCCATCGGCTCTTGCATCCCAACTATATTTGCCTTCTAATGTTCCTATTTTGGCTTGGCCTTCACATGTAGGATATTCATGTAATGGTTCTACGTATTTCCATTCTTTTTTTGATATATTGAATATTTGAGTTCTGTACCATCTAAAAGATTCTTTTGATAGTATGACATTATAGGCGTCGAATTCATCTGATAATTTTTCTACTGGAAGTTTGCCCGAAATACTATCATCTGCATCTATCATCAGTGCCCACTTAGTTTTGCCATATGTCAACTCTAGAGCTTTCGTTCTATTAGTTCCAAAGTCTTCCCACTTGTGATCATGAACCTCTCCCTTTATGCCTTTTAAATCAAAAAAATTAACAATCTTTTCTTTTGTATCGTCGGTAGATCCTGTATCACATATAACATAGTAGTCTATATAATCCGCAACGGATGACAGGCATCTCTCTATATTTGATGATTCATTTTTGACAATCATCGTCAAGGTCAAATGGTGCATACCCATTCATACCTCGTAGCCGCATTTAAGTTTTCTACTTTACTTCCTTAAGTCTTAAATTTCTCAAAGCCATTGGGGCGTAAATTGTCAATGGCTCGCTCATAGGACTTTGTAAACCTTCTGCACTAACAGCTGTTACAGTATATGTTTTCGTAGTATTTGCTGTGGGCAAATTAAATACCCTAGCCCCCGATACTTTATATATAGCTTTGTATGTAGTGCCGGTTATGGTAGTGATCTGCTCGTATATTATATAAGATACTATATTAGCAGAAGGAGGATTAGGGTCATCCCATATTACCTCTGGTTTTGCTAATAGTAAGCTAGAGGATGAGAGTAGAAGGAGGATTATTTTTTTCATTTTAATGTATTCGGTGACTGAATCCCTTATGAGATTCGGAGAATGCTATTTTCAGTAAGTCTAATTCCAATCTTAATTTCTTGACTTCTTTTTGGAGATTAGATTTTTCATTTTTGAGTTGAGAGATTACTTCGTCTCTAACTAGATCTTTTGAGTGTCTATCTTTAGTCATATTTAGAATAGGGTTAAATCTTTTCTACTGAAGAATCTTTTTTTATCTTTGTTGATATGATCCTTATCATACTCTACACCAAATTCGAAGAAAAGTATTCTTATTGAAAGATATAAAAACCAAGAATCATTAACAAATGAATAACCTAAAGTACTATAATTACAACGAGCAGTGAATATAGATAATTTACCAAACTTAATATTTTTAATAGACATAGTATCTGTTGTATACTACAGTTATTTTAACTAATTATGTCGTTTTTTCTGAGCCCGCACCGTAAAAATAATATGGACTATTGCCATAAGTACGATCTATTCTTTCAGAGGATATATACTCCGAATTTATTTTTAATCTAGGAGGAGAGTTCTTATCATAAGGCTTGATAAAGTCCGGATTATGCCATCTAAGTAAATTATTAGGCTGTATACAATAGTTACCATCTAAAAGCTCTATGAAGTGGAAACATTTGCTATCCATATCAGTTGAGTAACCGACATTTATTGCATTTGCTTCTTCATGGTAATCGTCAATAGTAAATAAATAGGTTCCCTCTCTCCATTTCTTGTCTCTACAGAAAACATCTACTTGCCTTTTTTCTAAAAATTTAAAGGAAGTTGTCGCTATATTATGAGATTGGCAGTTCCAACTTTCTAACATAGAAAGCCGAATTTCTTCATCATCATTTAATCTATCATAATCTTCTTTCCAGCAGAAAGCTGATATAGGCATATTCCAAAATACTGCACCGAAATTACTTTGGAAATGGAAAAGCATTGGATAATTTAACATGGACTTACAGCCAAATAAATATCCAAAAGTTTCTTTCTCTAGCCCAGTATACTCTTTCCTAATTAGACACTGAATATATGGAGTGTTCGCATTTAGCTGGGCCATTATTTCTTATGATTAAAAGTTAAAATATATCTTGTGATATTTGACATAGACTCTATCCTTCCCATTAGGATATAGCACACATTTTTGCTATTGCATGTTTCAACTCTTTTTTTTAGATTATCCAAATCGTAGAGCCAAATACCCATTTGTTTTTTGGGTATCACATAGCAATCAGAATTTAAAATAGAAAGTATTGTTTTTATTTTATTGTACATAGTCTACCTTTGGGAATTGTTGCTTTAGAGTCCCAGACTTCTGAATTACAATTGGTTCATTTGTAGTAGAAGTTTGGTCTAAAGATATACACCCTCCGGATAGCATTACGAATAAAATTAAAATAGATTTATAAACGTACATAGTATATAGAATTTATTTCTTCTTCGGTTAGTTGGATCACTTGCCCCCCTTGAGGTTCAATAAAGATCCAACCAGTTTCTGTATAGGCAGCATTTATAGCGTGAGTTAAACCTTTCGCCCAAATAGGTTTATACATAATTTCAGCTACAGCGATTCCTTCTGCATCTCCCGAACTTTTCCTATGAGAAATTTGAGCGAGCACTCTGTATAGAGAAGAGTAGTCGTCGCAATCAAATTTGGAAGTATAAGGCAGATTCAGATTTTTTAATACGCCCATAAAGAAAGGACTAAACTCTAGTTTAATCCAATTCTTAGTAGGCATATTATAATTATTATCTCCTACAAACTTTTTAGAGTCTCTAATCCATTCGGTAGAAGATGTTAATTTCTCTTGCGTTATCTTTTTCATTTTTCTTTCAATTTCTTTATCATATTATCGACTAGAAATACAGAATAATCACAATTGCTTTCTGTTTCTTCGATTCTTTGATTAAACACATAATCAAAAGCATAATCATTATCTCCATTAGCAAATAATGCTATAACTTTTTCATATATTAAATCTTGCTCATCACTCAGCTTCTTGATTTCATATCTGTACTTTTCTAACTGTTCTAATTTTAGACGAAGATCTTCATCTTCTATGTTTGTTATTTCTTGATTCATTCTTTTATTGTTTTTGATTTTATTTCTGCTTGCTGGACAATGTTTTCTATTTGGGAAATTGCTTGTTGTATTTTCGCGCCTCTTTGACCGGGCAAAATATCTATGTGTAGTCTGAGTTCAGAGAACTTTGACTTGGCTTGGCCTATTTTGATTTTTATCCCTGTATTTTTGCATATGTCGTCTAGCTTTGACAATGTTTCATCTATAAGGTCAAACCATCCATCTCCAAACTCGAATCCATATTGGAAACAATTTCTAGGATACATATCTCCGTAGCCACAACATATTTCTGGGTACTTTTTTACTATTATTTCTTCTAATTCTGTATTCATTTTCGATTTCTATTAAGTTTCTTTGAATTTTAGAATTAAATTTTCAAAAGACCCCGCTTTTCTCCACTCCTCTTGGAAAGATAAATTAAATTCTTTTAAAGGTTTTTTATACGATAAGCATATACCCTCTTTAGGTAAAGTTCCAAATGTCTTAATTAAAAAAGATTTTAATTCTTCTGACGAATACTTCAATATAGAGTCTTCAACTTTATCATTCTTCCTTTTTAACATCCTTCTCATTTTCGATCTGAATTCTTCTTGCAATACTTGTTGTGAGTCTAATTTTCTATCTGATTTATTTTCTTCTCTCCATTCTTTTAAATTCTTTCTACAACTTTTTTTATTTTTTTCTCTATACTTTTTAGAACATTCTTTCTGGCAACCCTTGCAAAAACTTTGTAAACGACCTTTACGAAACGAAAAGTCTTCGTCTTCCAAATAAGTTTTGCATTTGCCACATTTTTTCATTTAGCTATATTAAATATATCTATAAGTTTTTTAGCGCAATTTTCCCAAGAATTTTCTTTTAAGAAAGCTTTTCTACTTTCAATCATTTTATTTTCATCGAACTTTTTATCAAAAATATCAGAAATAGATTTAACCCAAGAATCAGTAGTGTCACACTTGATAGCCACATCATCCATATTATTAAATAAATTAGCTTTAGATGTTAATAGCGGCGTCGATGTTTGCAAAACTATTCTCGCCATACCACTCGCCGCAAAAACGTCAAATTCTGGATCTGGCTTATAAGGTAATACACATGCGTAACTAGTTCTAATATAAGACATTAGAACATTTTTAGAAACGAAACCTCTGTCTATAACTACGTTATGTGTCAATCCTAATTTTTCTACTTTATCACAAATCTCTTTATATAATTTGTCATGCTCTGATTTACATAATGGATTTTCTGAACCCACGATTATGTACAGCACATTTTCGTATTTCTTTTTAAGCTCATAGATCACATCCAGCATATGCAAATGGGATTTATAATAAAATAGGAATCCTGCTTGTAAAACTACATGCTCGTTTCCATTATGGTTCCATAGCCTAGGAAGAATAGATTCTTCTTCGTTTGCGAATGAACATCCATGGGGAACTATACTAATATTCTCTTCATTTAAACCTTTTCTGACTAAAGCCCTTTTAGCTTCATCTGTATGGACCACTACGTTTTTGCAAATAGATTCTGTTACTAATTTATCCTGATGATTTTCGTATACAGAATGGAATATTGTTACTACCTTATATTTTTTTAATTTAAAATAAGATACTAGAGATGTGAAAAAATAAGCCTTAGGGAATATACCGTATTCGTGACTAAATAATATTACATCCGGTTTAAACTCATCTATTTTTTCTATAAGGGATAGTTTTGGGAACTCTTCTCTATCCCAACAGTAAGCAATATATTTATTATCCTCTTCTTCATTTCTCTCGGAGAAAAATTTAATTTCTGTAAATTCTTTTAATGCATTGAATAGCAATTCGTTATAAACTGCTATCCCGCATTTAGAATTTATATTACCTATAAAAGCAACCTTCATTTGAAAATTTTACTAAAGAATTTTTCTATTTTATATTTAAAAATCATTAAGTAAAAAGTTACCATCATCCATTTATGTTTGAACGAATGATCATCGGGAGGGTTGCAGCAGTGGGGATGCTTTTTCATAAAATTAATGTGTGTATTTTTTCAAGGACTTTGCTCCAATCCTCTCTAGACGATACACCGTAAGAAGAACTTATTTCAGATATTAGATCTGAATTCTGCGCTTCAGAAGCTTTTTTCTTTAATTCTTCTAAACCAATTTTCCAGTAATTAATTGAAAATTCTTGTAAGCCTAAGTCTTTAAGTAAATTAGAATTTTTAGAATGATGAGTTATATCAATGAAGGGTATAGAATTTTTAATAGCAAATAAAGTAGTGTGGTATCTAGCAGAAATAATTAGAGAAGAATTTTTTAGATTCTGTTCCATATGCTCGTTTGTATAGATCCACTTATTTGCTCCGCTCATATAACCATTCAGAATGCCATGGATAGTATTATCGTTTACCTCTGTATCTACTTGAGATGGAACAAGTTGCACCTTATGGTTAAATGTTTTCATCCATTTTAAAAATTCAGAAATTTCTATTAGAGCTTTTTCAGCATAAATTCTTTGTCTAGAATCATTAGAAAAGTAATCTTTAAAAATATAACTATTTAAACAAACAGAAACTTTTTTTTCTTTTTTATCAGAAAGAGAATCTGTATATCCTTCGTTTATCTTTTTTACATTATAAATGTAAGATATATCAGAAGCCAAAATCACTTTGCTTTCATCCATTAAAAATTTTAAAGCAAGATCATAAGAAAAACGATCTCTCACGACTGCGAGAGAAATTTTATCTTTGAGAAGTCCCAGCACTGGCACTGATTCTGAAGTGAGATTTACATTCAGTAAAATTAACTTTTGATCCTCTCTTAGAGACTTGTATAAGCCCTCTTTTATATACCAGAAATTTTGTGTAATAATTCCCCCACCACCCAAAGCTATAATGTCTGATCTATTAGGGTCTAATTTTTTATAAGAAAAAGACTCGTCACTTTTCCTATCAGAAAAAACGCTAACGCTTAAGCCCGAAGACTTTAAAAAAGAACTGAGACAATCAAGCATTAAAGTGTCTCCATAGTTTTTATAACCATAGAAACCACATAAAGATATACTAGGCATTTTCATTTTTTACTTTCCTCTGTTTCTACTATTAAATAAATCAATTTTAAATTCGAGTCTATTTTCACAAGTTTCTTTTTACCATATGATGCTTTAAGTTTTTTCTTTCCACATTCATTATCGTAAATATACCATGAGATCCATCCATCTTGATCTAATATATTTAAAAAACTTTCAAAACTTGACCAAATGGCCTCAAATAATGGGCCATTCGGATCAAGTGTACCTGATTTACTTGCGGCTTCACAAGCTTTATTTAAAGCTTTGTATTTATTAACTAAAGTTTCTACTACTAGACCCCAGTAATCATAACGCTTTGATTTTTCACTATTATTACTACAGTCTTTGCCGCTCATTTTTTAATCAGGTTTAATATATAACTTTCCTAGATCTAGAAAATCGGATCTAATTCGTAATGTTCGGAATTTTTACTTTCTACTTCCAAAACTTTACTCATACATGTTTCTAGCCTTTCAGAGAAAACGCTGTTCGTGTAATCGTCTGTAATCTGAATCGGATAATCGGCAGTCTTTCCAATATTATCTTTGATATAAGAGAGCAATTCAATGAAAGAAGAAATTGCCTCATTCTTCTTTTCCATTTCTACAATAGATTGAGCGAGTTGCTTCTCCAAGAACTCAATATACATTTGATCTTCCATATCAAATTCATCCATATTAATAATATTGTCTGGCTTTACTTGTTCTGGACTATTTAGATTTTTCATTTTGGTGTTTTAGGCCGCCGAAGTATGGCGGTCCTTCTATAGTAGCAGCACTTTTTTGGAAGTCAAGTTTTTTTCTTCATTTTCTAAATTTTCGACTCCTTGAGTAGTCCAGCCAAGAATATAGAGACGTTGTGTTCCGTTGCGATCTCTAGAGTCTCATCGTTTGGTACTATAGTGGGGTTTTTAATCCAATCAGGAATATCCGATTGCCAATCTTTTACATTTTTAGAGGCAATAATAGACTCCGTTATATGCCAACACAAATCTTTTTGTTTTGAACTGAGTCTTTTAATACTGTTCATTTGTCTATAGTTTGATTCTACAGATTCTGATAGATCATTTATCAATCTAATATTCTCAGAAATTTTTTGTAAACTGAATTTAGATGCACCTATGGGTGAAACTTTTTTAGTTGTTTGGGGAGCTTTCGTTCCAGCAGGTCTTCCCGCTGGTTGACCTGTTGCTCCTTCTTTTTTCTGCCCACCAATGATTGGTTCGTAAAGACCCTTATCTTTAAGCTCTTTGAATTTGTTTTGAGCTTCAATTGAGTTTTCAGGAAGAGGGAGAGAATGAGTTTCTAAAGTATCAAACAACTCTTCTGGTGTCAACATTCCGATTTCAGCAAGTCTTGTGTAAACCTTCATGTATTCAATTTCTTCTTTTAAATCTACTTGATCAAAAACGGGCTCAGGTATTTCAGTAAAACCTAATTCGTTTGCAATCATTTCCATCTCAGGAATTAAGAAATTATTTAAGAATGCTTGTCTAGCTGAGTTTAATCTTTCTAGGAAAACTTTTATTTTTACCATCGAATTAGCGTACTTCTCATCTCCCCAGAAAATATTCATCAAACCGTTGGCAATATCCTGATTAACTACTTGATACTTATCTGGTCCTAGAATCTTGTTTAAATCTGGCAAAACGAATTCTGCTTTAGTAGAATAATCAGAGACTAATACTCTACCTACGCTTTCCATCTCGAATAAATCTTGTAAGGCTGCGAGTATTCTTGAATTTGTATTTGCGTCTCTATCTTTATCACCAGCCGTAATCAAAAGGATCATATAGTCAGCAGTTCTAGCTATAACCTTTTCCATCTTTTTAAATTCTAGTTTTAAATCAATATCAAAAAGAACAGGATAGTACATTGGTACAGATAAAGCTTCATAATCTTGCTTGCCACAAAATATAGCTGTTAGATATTCTGTATCTATAGGAATCTCCGGCAACTCTCCTCTTTTGATTTGTTCTCTAATGTTGAGGGGTAGTGAGTCCATGAATCTTTTCTCATCATCTGTTTTAGGAGTTCTTAGTCTAGCTAACTCATAGGTATTTAACAACTTATAATAATTAAAATTAACAAAAGTCGCTGAACCTTCAGCTCTCATATCTGCTGGATTTAAAATAGTGTAACGCAGAGGGATTTTTTTCTGAGCTTGAGCTCTAGACATTTTATTTACCTCTGGAGTTGTAACATTGTATAGAAATTTGTAAATAAAAACATTTCCAGATCTAAACCACTCTCTGAAAAATCTTTCTGACAAAGACCATCCGTTTATTTTCTTATACCATTCCTCGTAAAATTTAACAGATCTTTTATTTTTTCCTCTGAAGTGTAATTTTGAATTAGCAAACTCTGTTTGAATGTCAATTGTATTTCTAAATATAGCAACATTCCAATAAGCTTTTTGGCATAATACAATAGCTTGTTGAGCACTTAGAGTTCCTGTGTTATCCCTTGAGAAAGGAGATACACCTTTGTTAATATTTTCTATTTCACCTGAAAGTCCTGACAACGGGCTCTGGAAAGAATTCGTGCCTCTATTTCTTAAGTCTCTTGCTGATTCAGAAATAAATTTTGGAGTGAAAGGGTCTGAGTTTACAACTACAGCGTTGCTTTTGGGTTTACGAGCCATACACTACTATACACTTTTAAACCTTAAAAATTCTTACTAAATTAATTTTAACCTTAAAATTTATCTAAACATCCTAGGAACAAAGTCAAATGAGGTATTTACCTCTTGTTCTCTATGCATGTCGAAATAACATTTAACACCCCAACTTCCCAATAGAAGAGCAGTGTAAGAGTCTCTTCTAGCTTTATGAGGATTATTATCTCTTTTCATTGTAGCTGGTAAATCGAATTGTTGATTACCATTCGGGCTAGTCGAAACTTCTATAAGCGAACACTCTCTTTTAGTTAGGTTTATAACATCTCCTAAATGCTCTACAAAATCTACTTTCATTTCTTCTTGAACATTTTTAGCTATCTCTCTAATCTCTTCTTTGCTAATATCCTGAGTCTTAGAATAATGCAAATCTTCTATAGGGAATTTTTCGTTTATAGCTTTGTGAAAATCCGAATCATTGAATACTGGAGCGGCAAATCTTATTTTTTTCTTTTCTATCATCCACTGCAAGTTTTCATTTGCAAATCTTAACCATCCTCCAACGCCGAAAGCTTGAGAGTGAACTATCTTCCCATCTTTTGGAACATAATTGTTTTTAGAATATAAGATGCCTTCATTAGAATTATAATTTAAGAAATCATGATCAAAAAGATGTAACTCTCTAGGCATTAATTTAAATTCTTTTCCAATCTGCAAAAATGCAGGGCCTCCGCTATTATCTATAATCATGTATACTATATTGAACTTCTCAAGAAGATATTTCAAATACAAACACCTTTTCTCATTGGTGCTATTAGGTAGAGCGTAAGCGTGAACAAGAGTTGCAGATTCGTCCTCTTCATTGAGTTCAAGCACAGCCATTGCAAAGTCGTCTGAGGTTTCTGAATTATTATAGTTAGGATCTATTGATAGTACATATTTCTTTTCTGGATCTCCTACAATTCTTACAACAGGGTACTCTCCAAGTTTTACGCTTGCCTCTTCAATAGCTTGAGCTGAAAAATATCCGCCTGTATCATCTCCAAATATAGCTTCTAACTCTCTGTCAAACATAGACTTAGACATTGTTCGTTTCATATCTTCAATAGCAGACTCTTCCATGAAACCTTTTGGAGCTGCCCTATAAGACATTCTGAAAACGCAATGATTAACATTTTCAGCTTCTGGATCTAAAATTGTTTTTACATAAGGCACATAATTGTCCCTATAAAGAGATTCGAATTTATAACTTGCAGATGACAAACCAATAATTTTATTGTTAGATGAAAACTGCTGTACATCTTCTGGTTTTAAAACGCCATTTTCAACTAAAAGTTTTTGAGCGTTTGTAATCTCTTCATGCTGAGGTCCATCTTGTCTAACCATCAAGAACGGCTTGAGAATCGAATCTATAATTTCTTTACTTACTACTAAAAGCTCATCGACAATAAGAACATTGAATCGGTAACCTCTAACCTTACCTAGAGGAATAGCTGTTATAGATGAGTAGCCGATCTCCATTGACCAAGCATCACTTGATTTTGATAATTGTTTTGTTATACAGGATCTTAAAAATGTTCCGTTCTTAGGATGAGAAGCAAAGCTATCAATTTGCTTCATTATAGATTTAGACTGACGAAATGTTCCAGAGGCTATACCTATTTTAACACCGGGATTACCTAAAGCATATATCTGTCTCTTATACACATCTGACGCTGCCGACGAATAGAGA
>ENA-OSIY01000529-OSIY01000529.1-marine-metagenome-genome-assembly--contig:-NODE-529-length-21077-cov-28.036619_pt1 | contig 21077 bp, 14 predicted proteins | sample MGYA00237884_ERZ534233 | MGnify/ENA primary metagenome ERZ534233 (study PRJEB26412, sample SAMN06343840) | marine metagenome | isolation source: estuarine water | place: USA: Columbia River Estuary... | reverse complement strand
ATCGAAGCAATCACAAAATCAAAAATGTCTTTCCAAGAAGCCAAAGACGGTATGTCTTATGCTGACAAAGAAAAGGCAGTTATGTTGGGTAAGATGGCTGGTAAGTCATTGGAAGGCACAAAATTTGGTCGCGACATGGTGCAGAAATACGGTGCTCACGTGCCTTCAGCCACATGGGAACTTGAAGTTTCATTGAACATGGAAAATGAAGTTCGTCGTCGCTTAGTTGTTGCTCCTATTTTCCGCAACATTGCTATGCAAACCAACGTTATGACTATTCCAGTGAATCCAGAAGCCGGTTTGGCAACTTGGATCTCCAATAGCGACTTCGGCGCCGCAGCTAGTGCTGGTGCTGCCCGTACTGGTGCTAACGGCGATGCTGGAACACACACCCTCAAAGAAATCACTTTGAACGCATATAAAGTTGCTACTAACGAGTATACTGCATATGAAGAAGAAGAAGATTCATTGTTGGCATTAATGCCTATGATTCGTGACGGTATGATCCGTCGTGTTGCTCGTACCGTTGATCGCGCTTTCTTGCGCGGGGCAGGTTCCGGCTCTGACCCAGTTACTGGTTTAGCTACTTGGGCTAATAACACCACTGCTACTGGTAACACTACTGCTGCTGGTATGAACGTTGCTAAACTGCGTACATTGCGTCAAGGTTTAGGTGCTTGGGGTCTTGATCCTGCTGAAGTTATTTATATCGTTAATACCGATACATATTACAACTTGTTGGATGATACAACTTTCCAAACAATGAATCAAGTTGGTACACAAGCTACATTGTTGACTGGTCAAATCGGTCAAATCGGTGGAAGCCCAGTGTTAGTTTCTGCAGAATTCGCCGCTCCAGCTTCGACTGTTGTTGGTGCTATCTGCGTAAACCCAGGTAACTTTATTGTTGGTAATCAGCGCGGTCTCCGCATTGATACACAAGAATTAGTTGAAACACAGCGTCGCGTTATGGTGGCTAGCCTCCGTACGGGTATGACACGTGTTACCACTAACTTAGGTAACTCTGTTACAAAGCACACTTACACAGCAACCTGATCTGCTAATGTAATTGTTAACAAGACCCTTCGGGGTCTTGTTTTATAAAGGTATAATGTGCCTTTATAAAACAAGTGAGGTATTTATGGCAATAGATTTAGTAACAAAATCTGAATACAAAACTTACATGGGGATTACCAGCACAAATTCAGACTCAGAAATTGATTTCTTAATACCTAAAGTCAGTGACTTGGTAAAATCATACTGCCGTCGCACTTTTGTAGATTTCTACAGCGATATAAAGATTGAATATTTTGATGGTGGCTTTAAAGAACTTTTATTAAAAGAAAGCCCTCTTGTAACAATTGCATCAGTGCAGTATAGTGCAGACTATGGTAAGACTTATACAACTTTAACAAAATTCACAGACTGGGCTATAAGAGGTGACTCCGTAGTGAGTTTGACTCCTGGCGGATTTCCTGAAGCAATTAACGGATATAAAGTAAGTTACTTTGGCGGCTACGACCCAATTCCAGGCGACTTAAAATTAGCAGTATTAGACTTAATTGAATACTACTCGCGTAATAATGGTGCTGTACACAGTAGCCGTGACTTAAACCCTAACACTACACAAATTAATTACGTTGCGTCAACTAATTTGCCCGCTACAATTAAGCGTGTGCTAGATCAATACGTAGCGGACTTTACATAATGGCAGCAAAGCAAGTAACTCTAGATGATTTAATAAATAGTCTAGATCCTCAAATAAGAGCCTTGCTAGAAGAAAATACTAGAGAAGTACTTGACAAAAGGCCCACTATATTAGATATAAGCTATAGTAGTTTGCTGATAAATAACAAAGATAGTGTAGAAGATTTTAAAATATTTCATTCTATGTTATTAAAAGTAGTTCGAGAAAAAGCTCCACGAGTATATCCAAGTATTGAACAAATCCCAAGAGGGTATTTCCAAGGATCTACACCTTATTTAGTATATATTAATGGCGGACCAGAAAGACAGTTTTTAATTGCTAAATCTGTAGACCCTATTAGAAAATTTATAACTGACAAAGTATCTAAAGATCCAAGGCTAGTAGATAGTATATTTGGACTACGTAAAGAAGAAACTGAAGTCCTAAATAGAAAAGGCATCCCTACAGGCGATGTAAAGACTAAGTATATTACTAAAGTAGATATAGGACATGCAGCAACTGAGGGCGAGCTAGCTCCCGTTGCTATTTCTCCACTAGCATATAAACTATACGGCTTAGTAGAGTTTGGTGAATTTACTGGCAGCCCTGTAGCTAAGTATGCTACAGATGCCTTAAATAAGTTATATGCGCTACAGGCAGACGTAGAGTATAGTTTTAAAAATAACGCTCCGCAAGTAATAGAAGCAAGTGAAAAAACACTAGGCGATCTTTTTGTTGTTGTAACACTACATACCTCTGAATTAAATCAACAATTTTCCGATCAAGAAAAACGTATATTTGCCGATTTAAAAAGAAAAATTGCTCTACTGGCTAATAAAGCTATCAGAGACAAGTTTTTAATGGAAAACATTAAAGGCTCAAATACTGTTACCCAAGACATTGAGCAAGCATTAGTAAGCATATTAAAAACTGGTAAAGTTAAATTAGCTAAACATACGGCTAATAAAGGCAAGTCTAAAAAAGAACAGATAAATGTAAATAAACCGCCAGGTACTACTACTAAGATAGTTTCTAAAGTAGCTAAACCCGGCACTAATACTAAGCCGCCACCTAGTACAACTTTAATTAACTTAACTGTATTAATCAACAGTCAATTACAAGATGTAATTAGTGCAAGTATGGGGGATGGTAATAGTCGTAACGTTTTAAATTATCGTACAGGTAGATTTGCCAGTACTGTTAAAGTAGAGCAACTATCTATGAGCAAAGCAGGAATGATTACGGCTTTTTACTCGTACATGAAAAACCCATACGCAACATTTAGCGCAGGCGGACGTCAGGCAATACCTGCAACCAGAGACCCTAAACTACTAATCGCTAAATCCATTAGACAAATTGCGGAACAAGTAGTAACTAATAGGTTAAGGGCGGTACCATTATGACAAAAAGAATTAGTATTGTAACAGCCTTGGCTGAAAAATTTAAAGTAATAGATGGAAATGCTCCGTATACTTCGGATCTATTTGATAACAGTTATCCTAAACTTAAGTTTTGGGACGAAGTTCAAGACTTTCCTTGTGTATATCTTACAGCAGGCACAGAAATACGTGAGTACCATCCGGCCGACTTTATTTGGTGTTTTCTAAACATCAGTGTCAAAGTATACGTACGTAGCGAAAACGAAGCCCAACAGCAGTTAGAAGATTTAATAAACGATCTCGAAACTGTAATCAACGATAATCGTGTATTAGTATATGACGTTACTAATAACCTTTCAACTACTGAAATATTAATTCAGTCAATAACTACTGACGAAGGGCTGTTAGCTCCTTATGGTGTCGGTGAACTCAATTTACAAGTGCGCTACGCATTAGTATAACTCGGATTTATACAAGTACGACAACAGATAAATATCTAGTCACAGTGCTTAAGTATTTCCAAAAAATCATAAAGGAAAGAGTATGGCATTAAATTTAATTCGCAATAGTCGCGTATTTTTCACGACTAATCTGGATACAAGTAATCGCGTAGCCGCTACAGGTTTTACCGCTACAAATACGTTTGAGATTCAAGTTCAAGACGGGTTCTCATTCTCACAAAATACAGGTACTGAAACAGTTACCTTAAACGAAGCTGGTGCAACACCAGTTCGTGGTCAACGCAGTTTCAACACTAGCTTAGAGCCAGTTGATTGGAATTTTGCTACTTATATTCGCCCTAAGTTTGAAGAAGGCACTGTAATTAACGTTGCTGCCGATGCTGACGATTATATTGGTTGCGAAGAGTCAGTGTTGTGGAACGCCATGGCCGGAACTACAGCTATTGGTGGTGCAGGCGCTGGTTGGACAGCTACTCCAGGTCTTACTCCAGTTTCTAAAGTTGCTTTTAATAATTCTAACGCTCACCAACTACAAGCCTTTGGATTAATTATTGTATTTGAAGCAGTTGCTTATGCAATTGATAATTGCGCTGTTGATTCTGCTACTATTGACTTCGGTTTAGATGCTATTGCTTCTGTTACCTGGGCTGGTAAAGGTACTTCAATGCGTCAATTAGCTTCTGTCACAATCGCAGCTCCTAGTGCTGGCACTGTTGCTTTAAGCGGCGGATTAGCTGGAGTAGCTAAGTACAAAGATACTGATGCTAAGTATATTGCTAACAAGCTGTCTACAATGAGCATTGCTGCACTGGCTTTTGGTGGACTGACTGCTAAAAGTTACACTGTAGCTATTACTGGTGGTAGTATTACTATCAATAATAGCTTGACATATTTGACACCCGCTAATTTGGGTGTGGTTAATCAACCTATTACTTACTTTACTGGTTCACGTGCTATTTCTGCTACTGTAACTGCCTATCTAAAGACAGGTACAAATGAAAGCGCCCAGTTGTTAAGTGACTTGTTAACTGCTAGCTCAAGCTCTACAGAAAACAAATTTGCTGTAACAGTTGATTTAGGTGGATCAAGCAATGCAAACCGCATGAGCTTGTCGATGCCAACAACTATGTTGACAATTCCAACAATTACTTCTGAGCAAGTTATTTCTACTTCAATTACTCTGAACCCACAAGGTGCAGCTGTAGGCGGTGCGTACGATATTGAAGCTAAAAACGAACTTGAAGTTTCTTATTACGCAATAGCTTAATTAGTTATTGCACTTTTATAGAGACTGGGTTGATCTCCAGTCTCTCTTTTTAAAACTTATTATTATAAAATGACTACTCTCTCTTTAAAAACACTGCTAGTTCCTTCTAAATCAGTACAGGTAGAATACCCTGGCATGCCTGGTTTTGTTGTTGATTTAGCATTTTTATCTCGCGAAACACTTTTGTCGATTCGTAAGAAGTCTACTAAAACAAGCTTCAAAAACCGTCAAGCAGCAGAAGAATTTAATGAAGATTTATTCTTGCAACTATATGTTGAGAATGCTGTTAAAGGATGGAAAGGGTTTAAATTAAGTTATCTTGAGCAACTAGCTCCAGTTGACCTAAAAGGCCAAAACATGGATGACGAACTAGAGTATACGCCTGAAAATGCGTTGTACTTAATGAAAAATTCCAGTAATTTTGACGGATTTATTAGCGAACAGGTTTCAGACCTGGGAAACTTTTCGACGACCAACTCCAGCAAGTAAACGCACAGTTGGTCAACTATATTCAGAATATGGGTCTTGGTATGACCAAAGAAGCGTATTTTGAAATGTGTGAAACGATGGGCTCAGACCCTGTAGAGTCTGAGATCCCCGTGGAATTTGAAGACTTTCCATTAGAAGTACAACAAGCATTTAATGCTTATCGAATGTTACGAGACGAGTGGGATACTATGAATGGTAACTACTTAGGTAAGTCTTTGATAGGTGTAAAAGATGTTTTTGAAGCTACAGAGATTGAACCGTTCGAACAGAAGTTTATTGTCATGCTAATACGTATGATTGATAACGTAAGATCAGACGAAATCAATAATAAGAAAAAGATGGAAAAGCCCGCTAACTAAAAATTGGCGGGCTTTTTTACGTTAAAAATTTTTTGGTTTGACAAAAGTGTGGTTGCATGTTATAATGTACACTAGTCAAGCTATTAAAAGTTTTAGCCACCAACCCTAAAGAGGAGTACAGATGGCATCAAATCAAGTTAATATTAATTTAAGCCTACAAGATCAAGCGAACAGTATCAAACAGCGTACTGACGAAGTCAAAGGTTTAAACAAAGAATTACAAAAAGCCCAGAAGATGGCTGAAACCACTAAAACTGGTGCAAAAGCTCTCAAGGCTAGTTTTAGTGCGGCTGAGAACATAGAGTATGGTCGTGCTCGTGGATCTATGGGATCTACTGGAGCAAGCGGACGTGACTTTGCAAACCAAGCACAAGGTCTTGGTGGATTGGTTCGTCTATACGCTACTTATGCAGCCAATGTATTTGCTGTAAGTGCGGCTTTTACTGCTTTAAGTAATGCTATGGATACTACTAACATGGTCAAAGGACTAGACCAGTTAGGTGCAGCAAGTGGTATTGCAATGGGCGGATTAGCAAAGCGATTTACAGAAGCCAGTGGCGGAGCAATTAGTTTACGTGAATCAATGGAAGCTACTGCTAAAGCTATTAGTAGTGGCATGACTCAAAAGCAGTTTTTACAATTAGGTGATGTAGCCAAAAAAGCTTCACAAGCTCTTGGTGTTAATATGTCAGACGCTGTTAGTCGTTTAACTCGCGGTATTACAAAACTAGAACCTGAACTATTAGACGAATTGGGATTATTTACAAAAGTAGGTAAGTCGTCAGAAGATTATGCACGTAGCATTGGTAAAAGTGTAGACAGCTTAACAGACTTTGAAAAACGTCAAGCGTTTGCTAACGCAGTTTTAAAAGAAGGTATTGACAAATTCAATGAAATCGATATACCTACTAACCCTTATGACAAACTTTTAGCTTCGTTAAAAAATATTGCACAAACTATTCTAGAAGTACTAAACAAAGCTTTAGGGCCTTTGATATCTATACTAAGTGCTAGTCCTGCAGCTTTAACTGCTGGTATAGCTGCTCTTGGCGCAATGATTGTAAAACAAGCAATTCCTAACATTGTTAATTACAGAGAAGAGTTACGAAAAACTGCAGAAATGTCCAGCAAATTAACTGGCGAAAAAATCGGACAAGCCAGAGAGATTTTAGAAAAGCGCAGAGCAGATATATTAGCAAAACAAGAATCTGCTGCCGACGCTTCGTCAGACAAAATTGATAAACTAGAAGCAAAACTTCGTGCACTTAGTGGCGGACGTATTCGCAAAGACATATCTGATATTTTATCGCCTACAAAATCTATTCAGGACATTACTGAAAAAGAAATACAACGAATTGAAAAAGCTGGTAGGGCTTTAAAAACAGAAACTAATGTATATACACAACTTGCAAGCGCTATACGAGCAGCAAAGCTAGAACAAAAAGAATATCTTATAGTTGCAGCAAAATTAAAAGCAGAAGAAAATGCTCCACTAAGCAAGCTCAGTGCTCCGGGACGATTAGTTGCTGCAGCAAACACTCAAAGCGCCCGTGCCTCTACTAGCAAAATTGTCAGTCAAGCTGCTGATACTGCCAGCTTAGTAGGTTTTCGATCTGCTTTTGTAGAAATGGTAGATAGTCTCAAGACTGAAAAATTAGGTACTGTTAGAACTATATTTACTGGAGTAACTGCTACTGCTACTGCTGCTGCTACACGTCTTATGGGTTTTGCAAGCGCATTAGGTACTGCCGGTATGGTAATCGGAGTATTCGTTGGAGTTTTCCAAGGATTAAATGCAGCGTTTAGCACAAACAGTAAAGAACTAGACAAGTTTAATCAAAATTTAGAATATACTTCAGAGAATGTCAAAGCTCTAACAAATACTTATAGTAGATATCGTGCTAGTTTAAGCCCTGATGCTGTAATAGCACTTTCAACCTCATTTACAAATTTGTCTGACGGTATTAATAGTACTGTTAAAGCGTTAGATGCTGCAGATAAGGCTGCAAATGGCTGGGATAGATTTGTAGATAGCTTAAAAGGTATATTTGGTCAAGATCTTCAATCTCAATTTGCAAAAAATATTTCTTTGCAAATTGCAGGAGGACTAAAAGGAATAGCAGATCCCAAGCTTAAGAAAGAAACAGAAGATAAGTTACGCACAATATTAGATGTAACAGATCTAACTGACGAAAGTATAAACAAAAGTTTAAGTAGTTTAAGTTCGAAAAAAGTTATTAAAGCAGGCGAAGATATTGCAACTACTTTTGACGTTGCAGCTAAAGCAGGTGCAAAAACTGCAGGCTCACTAATTTCCGTAAAAGACGGGTTTAAAGGATTAGAAGCCAGCTATACAGAACTTTCCAACAGTTTAATACAAAAAGATACATTATCTAATTTTGGAAAAGACTTAGCTACTCAAGGTTTTAATCTACAAAAGGCATTTGAAGACCCTATTGCAACATTAGCCACTTTACAAGATGTACTAAGTGATATTAGTAAAATGAAATTGCTAAGTCCTGAATCTCAGGCATTATTACAACAAAACAAAGCAGAATACATAGATCTTATCAATAAAGCAAAAGAGTATGAAGCACAAATAAAATCTTCAGAAGCTAATATTGTTAAGTTAAAAGAACAAGCAGCAAACAGGCTTAATAAAGCCCCTATAAATGCAAAAATAAGTGCAGAACAAGGAAAAATATCTGCGGCAGAAACGGGATTAGGCAGTATCCGTAAGGAAATGTCAGATATTAGCAAGCAGTTTGGTGGTGTAGCTGAAAGTTCTATTGTAAAAGGTTTTGCTTTAATTGAGGGCGGATTTACTCGCTCCATTGCCCAAGCAGTTATAAGCTCACAAAAATCTTTATTAGATATGTTGCCACAAACAGCAGAAACAGCTAAACTTGGCGCTAAACTAGAAAATCAAAAAATTAATCTGCAAATTCAGCAAATTACTGAAACACAAAGATTAATTAAAGAAATGGAACTTAGCAGACTGCAAAGTGAACAACAATTTTTAGAAACTAGACGTGACGAGGCTATTCGTGAATCTCGTGGTAATGCTGCAGCACTTACAACTGCAGCAGCCCCTCGGTTAAAAGAAATTGAAGACAGAACTAAAGTTTTACAAAGTACCAATATTAGCCGAGATATTAAAGAAGGTAAGTTAGAGCGTAGCCCTGAAACTTTAAGAGCTATGCAACAACAACAAGGTACTATAGCTCAAACAACACAGCTACGACAACAACAAGTTATGAATACTATTGGGGCTGAAGTTAAAGGGCTACAAAGCGGATTTGAAGCAGCTAAAAAGAAGTTAGATAACGATTTAAAAGATATTATTAATAATAAAGAAGCTGAACTGCGCGGAGCAGAATTTAGCGCAAAAACACTTGAAGATCAGCAAGCAGTAGTTAACAAATATGTTGAGCAAGAAGACGCAATTAAACGCGTTTTAAATAGCTTAGGTAGTGTTCAACAAAGTGCTACTTCTAATTTGATAGTGCTAGAAGCACAAAGAGCTAAATATAAAGATGTAGCAGATTTAGCATCTAAAGCAGTTCAAACAGCTAACGAACAAGTTACAACATCTAATCAACAATTTGATGCTGCAAAAAATACTGTAGACCAGGAACGTAACCGTAAAAATTTGTTAGAAATTACCTTACAAACATTAAATCAAAGCACTCAAACTTTAGAAACTCAAGTAAATTTAAAACGCATTTTAAATGAAACTGATAGTACATTAGTAGGCATAGAAAAAGAAATATTGCAAACTCAAGTTGAACTTGGTATAATTACTCAAGAAAACTATCGCGATCAGCTTATAAGCATTGAGCAGATAGGAAGAGTCAAACAACGTGATACTAAACTAGATGAACTTAAAAATAAATTACTTGCAACACAGTTAGGTTTAGTAAAAGAGTTAATGGACCCTAAAAATGCGGGAAACACTCAATCAATTAGAGATAAGATGAGTGCTGCCTCCGAAGCATATGAAGTAGAAACAGCAGGAGTTCGTAAAGTATATGACGCACAACAAAAATCGAAATCTTTAACTGAAGACTTATCTGCTAGACAACTTGCTTATGGCGACGTATTTAAACAAAGCTTTGAGGGTATGGCAGATGCGGTTATTGAATTTACTAAAACTGGTAAATTAAACTTCAAAGGTATGATCGACTCAATGATCGAAGGTTTAATTCGTTACGAAATGCAACAGCAAGCATTAATGATGTACTCAGCATTTAGACCTGGTCTAAATGCTTTAGTAGGTAGTATATTTGGCCCAGCTGCAGGTAGTTTAGACTACGGACCTGGAGCATATCCAACAACAAAAGCAAAAGGTGGTGCTTATGATGCTGGCGTAGAGATGTTTGCCAAAGGCGGGATGTTTACTAATTCAGTTGTAAATTCTCCAACCTTATTTAAATTTGCAAAAGGCACTGGACTAATGGGCGAAGCAGGTCCTGAAGCTATTATGCCCCTAAAGCGTGATAGCAACGGAAACCTTGGTGTTCGCGCAGGCGGTGGCGGAAGTGTAGACGTAGTCGTTAACAACTACGGAAGCGAAAAAGCAGAAACTCGCGAAACTGTTGATAGCCGTGGTAATCGTAAGATTGAGGTTATTATTGGTGACATGACAGCTGGTGAAATTGCCCGCAATGGCAGCGCTTCGCAAAAAGCTATTCGTGGAACCTTTGGACTACAGCCTCAATTAATTAGGAGATAATTATGGCGTATACATATATTTGGCCAACAACGCTACCGCAAAGTCCACAAAAAGGATTTTCTGAATCTATAGGAGCCTTAATTATAAGGACTCCTATGGATGCAGGTCCTGCAAAAGAACGTTATCGTGGTCGTAGACCAAGTACAATGGACTTAACGTTTATTATGAAAACTGCACAAGTTGCTGATTTGGAAACATGGATAGTAAATACTCTTCGTGGCACTGCGCGTTTTGGTTTTCCACATCCCCGTACTGCTACGGTTGTAGAAGCCCGCATAGTTCCTCAAGGTGATGGCGAACTATTTAAAACAACCTACATAGCGCCAGGATACTGGAACATATCACTAGTTTTTGAGATCTTACCATGAGCAGACTAACTACAATGTCGCCAGACGCAATTCGTGCGATTTTCTCGCCGGAAGCAGACAGCGACTTGCTTTTCTTGTTAACAATCTATGATCCTGTTAATCCAAGCACAGTAGTTGCACGATTAGCAGACGGATATACAAAGCGTATTAGTGAAACTGCAGATGAAGTTGTTTATGGTGTAACTAGTAATAGCCAAGATTTTATTTTCTTGCCTATGGAAATTTCACTGCCAACTGAAGAAGAAGCACAGGCTCCTCGTTGCTCAATTATCCTACGCGATGTTACCAGATATGTAATACCTATTATACGAACTATTGTAGGTCCACCTACTGTAAAAATGGAGTTAGTACTATCTAAAACTCCAGATACCGTAGAAGCTAGTTTTGCTGGTTTTTACATCAGTAATTTTTCTTACAATGCTGACTCAGTGACTGCAGATCTATCTATGATAGATTATGAACGTGAACCGTTTCCAATGCACTCATTTACTCCAGCATATTTTCCAGGAATGTTCTAATGTGGCAAAATAAATACATAGGCATACCTTTCCTAGATAAAGGTAGGGATACAGACGGCATTGATTGCTGGGGGTTAGTACGTCTTGTTTATAAGCAAGAGTATAATATTGATCTACCTAGTTTTAGCAGTGAATACGAAGCTGACGATACTGAGCGTATGAGAGATCTGTTTGCTCAGTACAAAGAAGGCTGGGAAAAGATCGAGGAACCTGTAGAAGGTTGCATTGTATTATTTAATATTTTTGGTATAGAATCACATATGGGTATTGCCGTTAGCAGTACCCACTTTTTGCATGCGCGCGATAAATATACTAGCGCAATCGAATCTTTTGACTCTGTGGGCTGGCGTAATCGCATCACAGGGTTCTACAAATACAGCGAAAATAAAAGCGCAATCTTAAATGTAGTACCACACCCACTACGAACTGAGCGTTTTACTGTACCTATTTTACCTGGTACAACTCTTGATAAATTGGCTAATTGGATTAAGTTTGAGTATAAGATTGCTGAAGAGTTAGCTAGCAAAATTACTATTTTGGTAAACGGCATCGTAGTCGACTCTAGCAAGTGGTCTACTACTGCACTAAAAGACACCGACCGCGTAGAATACCGTGCCGTGCCTGGAAAAGGCAACACACTTCGTTTAGTGCTTACGCTAGCACTGGTTGCTGCTGCGCCTTGGCTTACTACCCAAGTGGGTATTGCAATGGGAACTACAGCTGCTGGAACAACCGCAGCTGCTTTTGCCGCAGCTAGTCCTCTTGCTTATACTGCTATTTCAACTGGCGTTATGATGGTTGGTGGAGCACTTATAAATGCTATTTCACCAATTCGCCCACCTGATATTAATACACCTGGAACAAACATTCAGCAGTATATGGTTAATGGTGGTGCAAACCAAGTACGCCCATATGAAGCTATTCCCGTAATCTTAGGTAAAGTAAAAATAACTCCTCCGCTTGGCGCCGTTAACTATCTTACTTATGAGAATGATACTGAAAGTTACCTTTCAATGCTTTTGTTGTGGGGCTACGGTCCACTAAACATTGATGCTAGTACACTTAAAATTGGTAATATTTCCCTAACCGAATATACATTACCAGTTCCACCAGTTACATTAGACCGTAAAACTACACCTACAGCAGGACAGTTACTTGATTTTACAGCTATTTATGGAAAAGATGTAGACGTAGTTACTAGTAATGCTACACTAACGTGCCCTGGGCAATATAATGCTGTATTAACTGAAGGCAGTTTCGGACCTTGGGTACCTGCATCTAGCGGCGTAGCTGTGTATGATGCTAACGGAGCGGTTGTTCCTATTAGTCAGTTTACTGTGTCTCTTCACCTGCCACAAGGTTTACGCAGAATTTTCGCCGAAGGCAAGGAGTCTGGTAAGGAAGAATCCGTGTGGGTACGTATAGAAATTCAAGTCAAAGACGGGGCTGGTCCTTGGACAACCTGGACAGATTTTGCATTAGGCGATGGTACTGTTAAAAAAGATGCCTTTACTGTTAATAAAACCTACTATAACTTGAACTCTTTAAATGAAGTTCAGGTACGAGTTCGTAGAAAAACAGGTGCTGATCTTGAGTGGACCAAAGAAGCCAATGGTTATGCTAAAGCACAGATTTATGGGCAAGTAGTTTTATTACAAACAGTATTTCTACGGAACACTTCACCAATCAAAGAACCAATTAACTGTACTCTTGCAGGTACAGCACTAAAGATCAAAGCCAATGAGCAACTAAACGGTCAGATTGAAGGAATTAATGCTATTGTTCAAACATGGGCACCTTCATGGGATGGCACAGCTTGGACTACAATGGCAACTAATAATCCTGCTGCTTTATTTTTGTATGTGTTAAAGCACCCAGCTAACCCGCAACGAGTAAAAGAAGCAGACGTTGCTAGTAAAATAAATTTAGCTCAAATTCAATACTGGCATAATTATTGCGTTACAAAAGGATTTGAGTTTAATAGCGTAGTAGGCTCACAGCGAAGTATCTTAGAAGTATTGCGGGATATTTGTGCAGCTGGGCGAGCAAGTCCTGCAATGATAGACGGCAAATGGTCTGTGGTAATCGACGAACCAAAGTCAAATATTGTGCAGCATTTTACCCCGCACAATAGCTGGGGTTTTGAATCTACAAAAGCTTTAGCAAAAATGCCCGATGGTTTACGAGTTACATATATAGACGAAGACCAAGACTATCAACAAGCAGAAGTAATTGTTTACAACAGCGGAAAATCTGCAAGTAATGCAGAGCTTTTTGAAAGTATTCAGTTACCTGGTGTTACTAAAAAATCTTCTATAATAGACCATGCACGCTGGCATTTTGCACAAGCAAAGCTGAGACCAGAAGTATACCGACTAAATTCAGATATTGAATACCTAGTGTGTAATCGTGGAGATCGTGTAAAAGTAATGCACGATGTACCTATGTGGGGCACTGGCAGCGGACGTGTTAAAACACGTGTTAGCAGCACGGAATTTGTGCTAGACGAACAAGTATATATTGACATTACCAAAAATTATACTATTCGTTTTAGATCTGCGTTAGGTGGAACGGTAGAGCGTACGCTGAATAAAACTGGCATGACTACTGGGTATCATACTACAATCACGCTAGCCACTAGTACAACAAGCACCGAAGTAAATGCTGGTGACTTGTATATGTTTGGTGAATACCAAGAAGAAGCTCAAGACTTACTGGTGCTTAGTATTGAACCTTCATCAAATAAATCTGCTACTTTAACAATGGTAGATTATGGCGTTACTGACACATATAACATTTTTACTGATTACGCAACACTAACAGCAGCAACTGTATTTGAGTCTCAAATTACATTGCCTGGTAAAGATTTGCGAGATAGCTTTATTGACACAGATGTGCCCGCCATTAGTTTAGTTGTAAGCGATGAGTCTGCTGCAAAATTATTGTCTACTGGTAATTATGAGCAGCGTATACAAGTAAGTTATACTAACCCACAAGAGTTACCCCGAGCTGCTCAAAAAATTGAGTGTAGTTACTATTTACAAACTAGTTCTACTACAAGTAGCGGTATTACAACATCAAGTACACTTATCAATGCTAAAACGTTTACAGAAGATTACAATGTAGGCTCTGTTTATATTAGTGGAGTTGTAAAAGGCGAGGTTTATAAAATAAAACTGCGCTATGTTGCAAGCGATGGTAGAACCGGGCCTTGGACTAGTGAAATTACGCATACAGTTGGACAGTTCAAAGCATATGCAACCGTAGATAGTCTTGAAATAGATTTAAATACTCACTACTTAGATATGAAAGCTGTTTCTAACACTCCAGTTAATCCAGCACTGTTTAAGCACTATGAGTATAGAATCTATCGTGATACTGGTACTGGTGACTTCTGGGACTTGACACCAGACTCTACCAATAATATTAAAGTTGTAAAGTCAACTGGTGCAACCAGACAAAACTTACTAGAGTTTACAAGTCCACGAATATCGCAAGCAGGAATAAATTATCGAGTAGCTTGTAGAACTGTAGATATTCATGACAACTATGGCGACACTAGTGCATTAGCGTCTATATTAATCAAAACAATTGTTTAAAGGATAATTATGGCAGGAACTTTATCCGCAGGCGTTAATTCCTTAATATTAAAACTAGACACACCATACGATACTATTAGAACATCAGATATTCGTGATGATTTGATCAAAGTAAAAGTCTGGTGTTCAACAACTGCAGGATTTACTCCGTCAGATGCCAACAAGGTATTTGACGGATTAAGTCTGTCTATTATTATACCAAACCTAACGGCTGGTACAGCCTATTATGTAAAGTATGCTTTTATTAGTGAAATTGATGAATCACAGATTACGTACTCTAGCGAACTAACCGCAACACCAGTAACTACTGATGCTGCTATGGTAAATATAACTGCCACTGCAATGGCATTTATTGAACAGAAAAATAGTTCTACAATTTTACCTGCTAACATTGTACTAACTGCCACACCAGTTAGTATTGCTGGTACTATAACTTATCAGTGGAAAGTTGACGGAGTTACACAATCAGAAACTTCCAATACTTTTACACTGGGATCATTTAGTGGAAATGCAAAAACAGTAAGTGTTACAGTTATTAGTGGAAGTTTTGAAGCCTCTGATGAAATGAGTATATTCTCACTACGCGAAGGCGATGATGCTATATCCGCAGGCTTAGTAAACCAAAATCAAACTATTAGTTGCAATAGCGACGGCGTACCTATTGCTGGACAGCTACCGTTTACTACTACATTCTACGCTGTTCGTGGAGCAGAAATACTAAACGGCACAGCTAGTGTAGCCTTCTCGCTGGTTAGTAGTGAGGGCATTACTGTAACTATTAATAGCAGTACTGGAGTAGTTAACGTTAGTAATCTAACTTCTTTAGATGCTTATGCACTATTCCGAGCAACTGTTGGAACCACTCAGCTAGAAAGTCGACTAACACTAAACAAGTCACTAAATGGATATACCCCCGTAAAAAATGTAGACTACTTTGATGGCGTAAACGGCACAAGTATCAAAGTACAGTACTCTGATAACAACATATCTTGGCACGATTCGCCTCTAGCAGGTGACTTATACATTCGTACAGGTACTAAAGCTGGCACTGCTACTGATTATACCTGGGCCGCAGGAGTAAAGTTTGTTCCTGAAAAAGGTGTAGAGTATGAGGATGGTGATCCAGGAATAAGCTCGTATATACACATCAAGTACAGTAATGATAATGGAATTACTTTTACTGCTAGTAATGGTGAAACTGCTGGTGACTATATTGGTACTTATACAGATACAACAGTTGCAGACTCTACTTCAACTAGTTCTTATACTTGGGCCAAGATAAAAGGTGAGCCAGGGTATACTCCAGTAAAAGGTGTAGATTACTTTGATGGAGTATCGGGAACTAGTGTCAAAGTACAATATTCAGCAAATAACTCTAGTTGGCACGACGCACCTCTAGCAGGTGACTTATACATTCGTACAGGTACTAAAGCAGGTAACGCTGCCGACTATACTTGGGCTGCAGGAGTAAAGTTTGTTCCTGAAAAAGGTGTAGAGTATGATGACGGTGATCCAGGAATAAGCTCTTATCTACATATAAAGTATAGTAACGATAATGGCTCTACCTTTACTGCTAACAACGGTGAAACGCCTGGAGATTATTTAGGTAGCTATACAGATAGTACTGCTTCCGACTCTTCCAGCACTAGTGCCTATACTTGGGTAAAAATCAAAGGTGAGCAAGGTATTCAAGGTATTCAAGGTATCAAAGGTGACAAAGGAGACACTGGCTCAGGCACCAGTGGCGCTTCCAATCATAGAGCTTATATTGCTACTGCAAATTCCACAACAGCTCCCTCATGGACAGCAGGCACTACTACACAAAATGGTGCAGCACCAGCTGGTTGGAGCTTAGCTCCAGTAACACTGTCTATAGGACAAGCACAGTGGCAAATAGACGGCACTACCCCAGCAGGTAGCACTACAACAACTTGGGCTACTCCTTATCCAAGTTATTTTAAAGTTGATACTCTTGAGGCAGTAACTACCAACACAGGTAACTTAACTGTTACAGGTACTATTAAAGTAGGATCTACTGCTAGTATTACAAACGGTATATTGATAAGTCCAGATAATATATCAATTTACAATGCTGGTCAACTACGTGTTAGATTAGGAAGTATTTAATGGCAACTTATGGATTAAAAACCTATAAAAGTGATGGTACTACTGTTGTCTTACAAAACTCCACCAAAAGTGGAGTTTTTGGACAAGCTTATACCCTAGCTAAAAGCGGTACAGCAGGACTACAAACAGTTGTAGAATTCCCACAATATACAGGCAGAAGTATTAGACCAATGCAACTTAGGCCAGGTGGACATGTTTGGTTTGTTGGAGTAGTCAACAATATTCCAAGAATAACTTTTACAGAAAATTCAGCAATTGGTGTTACTAGTGCTAGTTTTTACTACGATGAAACAGTTTTATACATTTTTGTTAAATAAGGATACCCATGGCCTATGGTCTAAGAATAATAAATGATGATAGTGAACTGTTAATTGATAGTGAGTACTTTAATCCTACATTTGTACAAAAAATAGAGTTTAACACAACACCTACTTTTACAGAAGCTGCTACAGGTTTTATACACCCTGGGTATATAAAACGAGAATATGTAAGTTCGACTGCAGTACCTTTTATAGGAACTGGAAGTAGTTATATAGTAATGTGGACTTTACCTGATAATGGTACTAATGATGTATACTATAACTTTGAAACATCTATTGCATATTCACTAAATAACCTTATTTGTTATGTTTATGCTAATTCTACTGGTAGTGCCTTAACGTATACCTTACCTACAGCATATATATTTGCAGTAGATGCTTTAGGTTTAGAAAATATTGCTTCTACAGGCCCAGCACTAAGAATGTATAATAGTGCTAATCCCCAAAGAAAAACTTTTGATAGTAATTTAGTACAATTAGTGCCTTATAGTATTACAGATACATTTGCATTTTCTATATCAGGAGCAAATGCAAATAACTATGGAACTACCCCAGTTTCTATCAGTTTATCTGTGCCCACTAATCCGATATTTATGTTACCAGACTATCATGCATTAAGAATAAACAAAGGCTCTCCAGGTAGTATTGCTCACGAAGAATATTTGTATCAAACAGCATTTAAAAGAATAGGTAGTACACTATATACCAGATTATATATTGTAGACTACTATAACGAAGACTATGCTTGGCCACTAACACAAACAACTTTTACTAGTGGTAATAATAATCAGTTATCTGTTATTGTTGCAAACGCTGATTTTTATCAAGCCGTATCGCCCGGAGGCGGAGGCGGAGGTAGTAATCCTACTTACACACTATCATCAAATTTTTCAACAAGAAATGAGGGGACTAGCGTAATAGTTACTCTAACAACTACGCTAGTTGCAGACGGAAGTACCTTCCCATATACTGTTACGGGTGTTAGTGCAGCTGATTTAAGTGCAGGAGCCTTAACAGGCACTTTTGTCGTTTATAGTAATACTGCTAGTGCAACATTTACATTTGCTAACGATGTATCAACCAATGAAGGCACAGAAACGTTTACACTAAGCTTAGATAATTTAGCGCCAACTGTTAGTGTTACTGTTAACGATACAAGCACATTTACACCACCAAGCTATAGTTGGAGTACTCCCGGAAACGTAAATGAAGGTGCTACAGGATTTACAACTTTTAATGCTACAAATGCTGATGGTAAAGTTGTAACCTTTTCAGTAGTAGCACCTAGTACTGGTACAAGTATTTCTGGGTCAAGTGACGGAACTTTATTAACCGGCAGTTGGACAATTAGCGGCAATGCAGCTACTTCAATAAATGTTCAGTATTCAGCAGTAGCAGACCAAACTACTGAAGGCCCAGAAGGATTTAGGTTAACTGCAACAGTAGATGGTGTTACTTATACAAGCGCTGATATTACAGTAAATGATACTAGTAAAACAATTGGTTATTCGATAGCAGCTTCGGACAATTGGAATGAGTCAGGCACTTATGCAGTAACCGTTAGTGCAACTAATGTAAACGGTACCACACTATACTTAACAACAGACAATGCCCTAGTAACACCCAGTTCTAGTACTGTTACAGTAAATTCTGATACATTTAGTACTAATATAAATTACACCGCAGGAATCGTAACCGCAAACACAACTGTGCGATTACATCTACGAACTGGTAGTGCTACAGGAACAATTCAAGCTTTCAAAGATGTTATAGTAACAAACGTTACGCCATCTTATAGTTTTGGTGCGGTGTCTGCCCTGAATGAAGGCACAAGCGGTGCTGTACAATTTAATTTTAGTTATGCCGCTAATGCCGCAGTGTCTTTTTCAGTAATAGCACCTTCTAGCGGAACAAGCGGCGTTTCTGATGTAACTCTTAATACCACATCTTACACTGTAACAAATACCAATAACTCAGGAAATGTTAGTGTAACTTATTCAGTAGCAAACGACCTCTCAACCAACGAAGGCACAGAATATTTTAGAATACAAGCTAGTGTTGCCGGCTCAATGGTTGCACAAAGCGGCAATATCACTATTAACGATACCTCCGTAGCTGCTACTCCTTCTTATACACTAACTCCTAGCGTTGCAAGTGTTAATGAAGGACAGAGTTTTACTATTACTTTTTCTACGAATCAAGCGGGTAGTTTTGGATATACTATTAGTGGAGTTAGTTCAGCAGATATTAATTCAGCAAGTCTAACGGGAACAATCTCAAACGGATCAGTATTATCCTATACAGTTACTAATGATTTGTCTACTGATGAAGGCACCGAAACTTTTAGTATTGCACTAAATAATGCACAGGCTTCTACAAGTGTAACAATATATGATACTTCTAAAGCTGCTGCTTCGTACCAAATATTAAATGCACCTAGCTCTATTGCCAATGGAAGTAGTCACGTATTTACACTCAGATCAAATAATGCTAGTGGTGTTACCGTAACAGTATCAGACAACTCAACACGAGCAAGTGTTTCTCCAACTTCTTTTACTATTAATAGTAACCAGCAAACAGATACTTCAATCACAATATCAACAACTAATCCTACTTCAAGCGTTGCACAAGAAACAGTAACAATTACTTGTAGTCCTGGCGGTACGTTTAACTTTACTATACCTGCAGTAACTATAACAACACCTATTTGGTATAGCTATGATACTACAACAGCACCTTTATCCTGGACAGTGCCAGCAGGCAGAACTAGTATTCGAGTAGTACTACTTGGTGCTGGTGGCGGAGGGGGCGGAGGCAGTGCTGGAACTACGCCTGCTAAAGGTGGTGGTGGTGCCGGCAGACTACGTGATATTACTTCTTATGCTGTATCTCCTGGTCAAGTATTAACAATTACAGCTGGAGCAGCAGGTTCTGGAGGTTTTTCACCAACCGCAGGAGGAGCTAGCTCTATTAGTGGAGGTACTGGCGGCACTCAATCTGCTGCAGGCGGTAATGCTGGCTCAGGATTTACTGGAGGAGCATCTGGAACACCTTTTAGTGGAGGCTCAGGAAATGCTGGGGCCGGAGGCGGAGGTGGTGGATCGAGTTCTACTGGATTTCCTGGTGCTTCTGGAGAGGGTGGAGACGGCGGATTTGGTACTAGTATTACCACTAATGCTACATATTACGTAGCCGGTGGTGGCGGTGGAGCAAGTAGATCAGCTATTCCAGGTGCTGGCGATGCTGGAGGTGGTATAGGAGCATCAAGTAATTCTACTACTTCTGCTGCTGGAGGAGACGCTACTTTCTATGGAAGTGGTGGTGGTGGCGGTGTTAACGGTGGTAATGGTGGAGCAGGTTTTCGCGGAATTGTAATGTGGTTAGGATAATAAAATGGCTTATATTTATAAAATAGTTAGTTTCGACCCTCAACAGGGTACTTTGGGCATCCAGTTTGAAGGACAAGAAGCATATACTTATATGGCTCCATTTATAGACGGAAAGTACTTAACTGGAACAGCCTTACATGATTATATACAAGTACTGTACCCACAAACCTTGCCGTATGAACAGCGACTAGCGCTAGTCCAAAACTTAACTGGTGGGGATGAAATTCTTACTTATCTACCACAACCGGTGGTTCTAGAAGACATACCTTCTAGTCCATCAGTGTTTGCACCACAGTAAAATCCCTAAACCTTCGCAAAAACTATACCCTGTCCATTCTTTGGGCAGGGTATTTTTTTGCATTGACAATACCCCGCCCTT
>ENA-OSIY01000527-OSIY01000527.1-marine-metagenome-genome-assembly--contig:-NODE-527-length-21196-cov-11.165065_pt1 | contig 21196 bp, 7 predicted proteins | sample MGYA00237884_ERZ534233 | MGnify/ENA primary metagenome ERZ534233 (study PRJEB26412, sample SAMN06343840) | marine metagenome | isolation source: estuarine water | place: USA: Columbia River Estuary... | reverse complement strand
GTATTTAATGTTCCACTGCCGGTTTGATGAATGTGTAATTTAGCAGCTGGAGCAGTTGTTCCAATACCAACACCGCCACCGTCATTTCCATGAGCAACATAAAGTTTAATATTAGGACTAGTTAGCGAGCCTGTAGTAATACCAATACCATTAGCAGTAGGACCACCATGTCTAATAATCCCTTCTCCAGAAGCAGAGCTTCCTAATCTTAAACCAGAAATCATACAACCAATACCATTAACTTCTAGTTTATTAGAAGGAGCAGCAGTATTAATACCAAAATTACCATCCTTATCTAATACAGCATGAACAGCAGTGCCACTCATAAATCTCATATCAGCTTTACCAGTCCCCTGGAAAGACCTTACTAAATCAAAGAAGTGGTCTCCATTTGTATCTGAATCTTGGTAAGCAAATATTCTATTATAGTTATCATCAGCATATAATCTAATAGCTTGGTTTGATGTTCTACCAACAGAAAGAGTTCCTGTTCCACCTCCTGTATAAAATTGTGCATGCTTATTTGAAGCCCATGCATCATCGCCTAAACTATATGTCCAAGTAGCATTTGCTCCATCAACTGTAAGTCCACCCCCGTTGGCGGCCGTAGCATTAGCAGCGCCTTTTGCGACAGTAATATTGATATCGTCCACGTCAAGAGTCGTTGAGTTAATCGTTGTGGTTGTACCATCGACCTGTAAGTTGCCAGCAATAACAACTGTTCCGGTATCATCGCCGTGTGCTGCTGGATCGATAACAAAACTTGCAGGACCTCTTAGATATCCAGTTGCTGTAATATTACCAGCAACGGTAAGATTTGCTCCAATCCCTATATTACCACTAGCATCCATAGTAGTGGCAGTAGCAGTATTTCCTGATGGTCTTATGTATAAAGTATTACCATAACTATCTAAGAAATTGCCTGAGTTACCACCAAATAATCTTATATGCTTATTATTATTGCCATCCATCTGTGTTCTTATAACGCCTGTAACATGTAAAGCATCGAGCGGAGCAGCTTTATTAACACCAACACGGCTATTAGCCATATCAACATGAAGTGTATCATCGCCTTGAACAGACTTATTAGAAGCATTACCTACAAATATCTTACCTTCATCAAGATTAGGAGTAGCATTTGTTCTTCCAGCGCCTGAAACTTTTACTGAACCAGCACTTGCGTCTGATCTAGTAACTTTCGCTATTTTTTGTAACGCAGAGGTAGAACCTGTAGGAGGGCTATCTGTGAGTGCACCAGCTAATACATTAACATATAGTTCATCACCTTCTGAATATGATGATGTGTCTATTCCTTGTAAAGTACCAAATGTAACAATTTGTACCGCACCATTTAAACTTACTGTACTTGCTGCTAATCCAAATGCTGGCATTTTAGCAGCGTCATTTGCATCAGCTTTTGATACAACAGTAGTATTACCAGATATACCAGAAATATAAACAGTATCGCCCTTTGTAAGCGCTTCGCCAGCTTTTGCCTTAAATTTAATAGCTCCAATAACATCGCCTTCAAAATTATATCCATCATTTAATACAACACCATCGTCAGTCATTTGAGCAACTTCAGAACCCGCAACATCAAATCTAATTATATCCTCATCAGTTGATTCTTCTACTTGAATCTTAGTATCACCATCAGCATCAGCAAGTTGTAAGGCTTCTGAAGATGATTCGGCTGCCCAAATAAGTTGGGTACCACTTGATGGAACCTTAAGAATCTGGCCTGATCCGCCTATAGATGTTGGAAATGTAAATGCATTATTAAATGTAATTGCGCCTGTAGTATTTTCTATTCTAAATGCTTCAAAATTAGAACCAGAACCGTTATCTAAATTTATTTTAAGGTCATTACTTGCAGCATAGATTCTTGGGTAATGATTTGTTCCTTTGAATTTTATTTGGCCATTTGAAGGTAATGTTAAATCTCCTGCAACTTCTAACTTAGTCGATGGACTATCAGTTCCAATACCAACATTACCTAAGCTATTAATAGATAATCGTGAAGCTGTAGCATCTTCATCATAGATTCTAAATAAACCACTGCCACCTATGATAGAAAAATCATTCTCGCTATCGCTATCTTTAAATCTTATTACAGGATAGGTAGAGTTTAACTCTATATCTCCTCTTACATCTAATTTTGCTAGTGGACTATCAGTTCCAATACCAACATTACCACTATTAAGTATTGTCATAACAGAGTGACTTATATCAGCATTTCCGCCTCCGGTGTCTGATCTTTGCAGGAAGTGCATATCACCACGTCCATGCGTAGTAGACAAAGTTTCATAAGCGATTCCCCCTTTAAAATACCCAGTATCGTTACTAGTGTTTCCAAAGTAGTATGCTGAATAATTACCAGCGGTTTCAGTCTCGTTACCTACTGCTATAAAGGAACCTAAACCACTTGCTGCAGACCTAAATCTTCCGCTACCGTTAACGTGTAATTTTTGATTTGGAAGTGTCGTTCCAATTCCAACGTTACCTGCGACGTCTATGCGCATGCGTTCTGTAGAACTATCACCTGATGAGTTACCAGCAGAGGTATAGAATGCTAAGTTACCAGCATTGCCGCTTGTAGAAGTAAGTCCTTTAATTCCGGCCCAACTATAATTACTTGCATCCGGTGATACCGCAAACTTAATTCCTCCAATAGCTGTATCATTTCCAGTGTTGTGAACCTTTGATACAAAATAGTTATCAGTAGGAGTTTGATCGTCTTCTAAGTAAATTCCAGCAGAAGTACCTGCAGCAACAACAGAAGCTGCTGTGCCGGCGGTTGCATTTTGTATATCTAGTTTAGCTTGAGGAGACTGCGTTCCGATACCTAACTCACCTGCAGCGTTTAACCTCATCTTTTCGCCAGTTGACAAATTGTCTATATTCCATCTATGAGAACTACTTCCAACGCTGTCACCGGTATCCGCAATATATATCATATGACCATTTTGCGTACGTATAGCACCAGTGGAAGTAGAATCCTTAAGTTCTATACCAGCATTGTTATCGCTAGATTCAAATCTAGCAACATAATCGGTCGCGCCACCATTAACGTGCAAAGGCCTATTTGGATCAGTTGTTCCGATACCGATACGGGAGTTTGGTTCGTCGTAATGAAGAATGCCATCGTGAGATACAGTGACAATATTACCAGCACCATTCTTTACGAATATTGCGCCATCTGCTGTATTAAGTGCTAATTCGCCTAGATTAAGGTCTGCACCACCGGGAACTGAGCCTGAGACGGCTGAGCGTCTCAAGCGTATATCTGATTTTCTAGCCAATTTTGACTTCTCCTATGTTCAATCTCTATATAGAGAATTTAATAAATGTTTACATTCACATATGTATGTGTTATAATACTATTTATAATAGAAGAAAACTTAGATTAACTTAATAAGTACCACCATCAATAATATTAGAAGATACTGGGTTACCAGAACTATTAAATTGAATAACATTACCTTCTGATCCAGTTAGGAAGCTAATTGCTGTTCCTGCAGCATTAGTAACAAATACAGCATTTCCAGTAAATGAACTTACACCAGTACCACCGTGAGCCACTGCAAGATCAGTGCCGAGAACAAGAGATCCAGAAATATCAACATTATCGTTAATATCAATTGTTCCACCAGCAGAATCAAGAATTAAATTACCGCTGCCTGTACTAATTTCATTTGTACCATCAATTGCAATTTTAATATTATCTACATAAAGACCACCAAATGCTGCATCTGACCATGGTGTTGAAGCATTCTCGCCTCCACTAAAGTCCTCATCATTGGTAAATACAAATCTTTCAGTTTGGATATCAAATCCAAAGAAACCTTCTTTAACAGCAGAACCATCGTGCCACTTAAATCTGATACCTCTATCAATGCCGTCAGCAGTTGAGGTATTATCTGCCAATACTAAGACTGGATCATCTAATGAGATATTAGTGGAATTTACTGATGTTGTTGTACCATTAACTGTTAAGTTACCACCAACAGTCATGCTGCCCGCAGTAGTTACTGTATCAGCAGGATTATTACCAAGAGTTGTATTACCACCTACTGAGAAGTTACCACCTACTGAAGCTGCACCAGTTACTGTTAATGCATCTCCAATGGTAACATCATCAGGTAAACCTACTGTTAATGTTACATCGCTTCCAGCCTTAGCTGATGATGTAACAATCTCATTTGCAGTACCAACGATTCTTAAATCGTCAGTTAAAAGATCAACATCGCCTGTACCAGTATCACCATCAACAGTTAAAGCAGTCGCAACGTTTGCTACGCCAGCAACTGTTAATTGACCTTGAGCGTTTACTGTAAATGTTGGAATCTGAGTTGCAGAACCATATGAACCAGCTGTAACACCAGTGTTAGTAATAGAAACTGTTGAAGTATCTGCGCCATCACTGTTTGCAACTGTAATACCAGTTCCACCGGTTACTGCTCCACCAACTGTATCATAGATGAATTCTGCTAATGAATCTGTATCGCCATTAATATATACATTATGAAGAACAGTTTTACCATTACCATTAGGATCAACAATAATGTTGCCATTAGTATTGGTAGAAGCTAATGTGTTACCATTAAGTCTTAAGTTATCTACATTTAATTGATTAATCTTATTACTTGAATCTGTAATAATTGCACTAGACGCTGTAAGAGTTCCATGAACGTGATCTAATAATCCAGTAAAGTACTTACCGCCAATTACATCAACAGTTGACGCGACTCCACCAGATTCTGAGCCTGTACCGATATATAATCTATCACCATTATTTGCTTGAGTGCCTGATACGTAAGAGTATGCAAGTTCACCAGTTTTAATATTACTAGGGGCGTCGGCCGTGGCACCGGTAGTCAATATCTTTATTCTTGTTAAATTAGCCACTAATACGTGCCTCCTGTTATATTCAAGTTTTCATTCTCAACTTGAGTTGTAACTTTAAATTCTCCGTTAATTCCATCATATATAAGTACTGCGCCATCTGCTGTTCCTGCCGCATTGATATCAGCCAAATCTCCAAGTCTAAGGCTACCAGATTGAATTTTCACTGTTGTAGCTACAATCTCATTTTGTGATTGCGCTTTTCCTTTTAGCTTACCGGTATTTCTAACTTTAGCTTTTATGCTCATTAACTTGCCCTTGTCACTCCCGGTCTAACTTCTATTTGGCCTTCTACTATACGAGTAACTTCACTAGTAGTCGTTTTAGTAATTTCTACGTCATAGACATAACGACCAGCTTTCATACCATTAGTAGCAGTGGCTGATAATTCTATTTTTACAGTACCGCCAGTTACGTTTGATATAGAGGACTGAAAACTAGTTGATGTCGAAGAACTATATGTTTTTCTTATCTGACCTTCCGCGGTATAACCCGCTAAATTCAAAGCATCTCCGTCTGCGTCGGTAACATCGATTTCAACTGAAAAGGTAGAACCTTGGTCAACTGATAAATTAGAATATATCGCCATTCTATATTTCCTTTATTTATTTATATCTTTTAAGCTTTCAATATCAGCTCTAAGTAATTTATTTTCTTCTCTTAACTCTTTAATTGCTTCGACTAAAAGCGAAGTAACCTGTGAATATTCAACTGTTTTATATTCTATGCCATCATCTAATTTAAGTGGTAATTCTTTTTCTTTAATAGCCGTTGGTAATACTTTTTCAACATCTTGTGCTATTAAGCCAGCTGATTTTTCTCCATCATGTTTCCAACTAAATGTAACACCATTTAGTTGACATACTTTATCCAAAGCATTATCTACAACTTGGATATTTTCCTTTAGCCTTTCATCAGAAATTGTAGTTGAGTAAGCAACTATATCTCCGTCAACGTGAAGAGTACCACCGTCAGTCAAGCGCATATCTTCAGAGTTTGCAGTAAAGAAACTTAGGCCTACATCCGCATCTGCATAAATATAATCATGTGTGTTACCACCAATGTGAATATCATCGGTCGAATACTGTGACCTTCTATCATTAGCTAGCTTTACTGTAGTGGCAAGTCCCGAGCCCGAAACATCAAAACCTTTCCAAAAATTAATACTTGCTGTTGTACTTACGGCATTTGCAGTCATCGTAACAGCATTAACAGTGCCTTGAGTACCTGAATCAAACCTACCAACACCAAGGTATCCAAATGCGTTTTGGTTAACTTGAGCTGTTGTAGCAATTTCAAATGTCTCTGTTCCTGGTGTTAACGTAATATTTGTACCGGCAGTAATACCAACATCATGCGATGTTGCATTAGACATTGTATGTCTTAGAATCATATTAGCACCATTATCAATAGTACTTACATCATTTAAGAAGGTATCGCTATTTGGATTACTTGGCATTGTAATAGTTTTTGTATTAACACCAGTCACGTGACCAGTCGCATTTGTTGTAACACCATCAACTATAGTAAAGTTTCCACCAAATGAAGTTGTTGCTGAGCCAGTTGTAGTATTAGTTCTGGTTGTTCTCTTATGAGAGAATTTTAAATCATAAGGATCAGCATCTGAACCAGTTGATGTATCACTCCAATTAATTTGAATATAATTATTATCAGTAGCATCGACATCTTCACTACCTTCTACAAACTTCCATTCTTTACCATTACTAATAGTTACTTCATCACCGTCTCCGTCTTCAACTTGGAAAGTTGTTTGTGCTGATGGTTGAGTATCAACCCAAGGAACGTTAACAACTAAGTCGCCATCGCCATCTGGCATCACAGCATATGTTCTACTTGCTGTGGTTGTAATACTTTGTGCTGTTACAGCTCTTAGTGTTTCACTAATAAGATTAGCTTTTAATGTTTGATTGTGGTCTCCTGAAGCAGTATTAACTGAACCAACTAAACCAACGCCAGCTGTAATATTAACCGCGGTTATATCACCGGCATTAGATGTATAACCTTGGTCATTATTAAACTGGCCAAGATTTATTTCTGAAATTAGTTTTCTTCTTTCTTCGCTATTATCCAATAAGATAAGTTCGTCTTGAGCACCATCTACAGCAGCTGTCATATCAGTAAGTTCAGATAAGTCTAGTGTAACTGCAAATGATGAGTTACCAGCTTGATCAGCTGTAAAAGTTGCGGTTCCATCAAGGCCAGTACCAGTACTCATTGATAATGTACCATTATTTGGAATCGCGCTTGCGGGTAATGTAAATGGCTTTGTGATTACTTCAGTTACGTGGCCTTGAGAATTTACATCAACACCGGTCACGGCTGAGAATGTTCCGCTTGCCGCTAAAGTTTGGCCTGCCACAGTAGTATCACTATGTGATACGTCACTATGACTAACTTGCAATGTATGATTTTCGCCACTAACAGTTGTCACATAATCGGTCGAAATTGCAGTTCCACCTCTAATACCTAAAACTTCATCCTTAGTAATTGTCGCTTGGCCATTGTCATCAACTTCTATCTTAAACGTCGTTTTATCAGCATCGTCATCAGCTCTTGAAAAGCTTCTAATTGTTAGTGTCGTATCGCCTTCAGCATATTGCCATCTATTTGTTGTTTCATTCCATTTAATGTAAGCATTTACATATGAACCTCTTTCAATTTCAACAAATGAATTTTGAGTTGGAGCTGAGTTGGGCTGATCGCTATTAAGAATAATTTTATTATCAGAAATCTTTAATGTTTCATTATTAACAGTAGTTTCAGTACCTTCAACATGGAAGTTACCTCTAACAATAATTGTATTATCATTACTTGTATCACCAATATAAATATCATCTCCACTTAATTGAGATAATCTAGTTTTTAGGTTTGCAGTACTTACATCAATATCAGTATTGGTATCATTACCATGGATATTAAATTGACCAGGATTTGTATATGAAACAGTAACTGTACCAGAATCGGTAATTCTTACATCATCGCTTGTACCATCATCAAGTCTAAGGATTACATCATTACCATCAACTCCTGAGTTTACAGCTTCAAATGTTGCTGTTCTTTGCGAAGTAAGGAATCCATGATTAGCGTCAAGATTAACAGTAACAGTATTTCCAGATCTTACTGTATTAATTTTATTACCACCAGCGATATCTACAGTTTCGTTTGAATCGATTTGCGCTGTGCCACCAGTATCAGCTGTTAAATGCCAATGGTCATAGTTATCGTATCTGTCATCGAAGTCATCAGTTGTAATAGCACTGATATGTCCTCTAGAATCAACTGTTACTGATTTAATATAACTCCCATCTTCTGTGCCTGGTTGTCCATAAGTCTGAGCAGTAATACCAGATACAGGGTGGCCAAAACTAACTTTATTATTTGATGCCGCGGCAAAAGATGTTGTTAAGAATCCGTCATCGCCAAAGTTAACAACACCATTAACATTAATATCTGCCTTTTTAATACCTTCAACATAAAGATCCCAGCCATCCCAGCTTAAATCAGAAAGTGTTAATTGTCTTGTAGCAACTGTGCCATTCGCATCAGTGACATGCCCTTGAGTATCAGAGTTAATATTAAAGTCTAAATCAGAAATAACCCATGCACCAGTTAATGCTCCAGTATCGATATTAATATCATCGCCTGGATGTACTGGGTGAGAATAATCATTAGTAATAGTAAGAGTATCACCGGTTACAGAAGTTGTTATATTTGTACCACCAGTAATGGTTAATGTATCATCATTATTATCAGCAACTGCTGTTCCTGAATCGCCTGATACATTTTTAAATATATATTGTGACGAACCTTTATCAGTATTAGTCAATCCAGCAGAACTATTACCTGACTGATTTGCAGTCATTGAACCAGAACCAGCAAGTCCTGAAGAACCAGATACTGTAAATGTACCATTACCAATGGTAACAGATCCTGTAGATGCTGTAGCTCCAGTAACGTGACCAAAATCGTCAAACGTTAAAGATAAATCTTGAATAAATGTATTACCACTATTATTTTGAACAAGATTTGCTGCTTCTGTAACAGCTTCGTGTGCAATTGTAATTGTTGATGTTTCGCCAACCTTTGAATCAGTAATTGTAATATGGTCACCACCAACAAAGTTAACTGTATCTGTATTACCTACTTGATCAAGTTCAGTTCCACCACTTTGCAATACCCAGTATGGATTAGTTGCTTGATATCTAGTATCAAAGTCACCAGTTGTAATCGCGCTAACGTGACCTTCGGCAGTAAGGGTAAGCGATTTAATATACTTACCATCTTGTGTACTTGGACCAAAGTTTCCAGCTGTGCCTGAATTGTCAGTAAGTACGTTTTTATGAGTTAAGCTAAGCGTTTGAGTTCCTGAATTAGCAGAAATATTTACAACATCGTCATCGGTAAATGTAAGAGTATCGTCATTACCATCAGCATCAATAGTTACTGCACCAACTAAAATATTTTTAAATATATCTTGTGATGAACCCCTATCTGTATTAGTGATAGTAATAATATTATCACCACTACCTACTGTAGTAATACCAGTGCCTTGAGTAATATTTAATGTATCTGAATTAACATCTGCGGTAGCACTAGTACCACTTGAAGGAGCTACTGTTTTAAAGATTTTTTGTGAAGATCCTCTATCAGTGTTAATATAATTAGTTACAACTGTAGCACCAGTCTTAGTTACCGTTTCGCTTAGACCTAAACCAGCGCTGAATGTTAAGTTATCAGATGGTCCAAAATCTACGCTTTCAATTTGAGGCGGATTAAGCGTAGCAGTTGAAAGAATTAAAGCTCCATCAGCTTCCCATCTGCCATAAGTACCATCGCCATTATCATGGCCATAGTTATAAACAATTGAGTGAGCACCAGTGACATTACTAGCAACGCCACTAGGACTTGTGATTGGACCAACTTCAAGACCAAATCCACCAGTTGAAGGTTCAGATGTTAAACCGTTTCCAGCTAAGACTAATGTGTCTTCGACTGTTAGTGTTTCAGTATTAAGTTCAACAGTATCGCCTTCGACATAAAGATCACCAGCAACATATAGATCTTCTCCAATACCAACACCACCGGTCACTACAAGAGCTCCAGTAGTAGATGATGAAGAAGCAGTACCGTTACTTATTGTAGTAACACCATCAACATTAACCGTTGAATTAAATTCTCCATGACCATCAACTGTGAGACTTGAATTAAGATCGGTATGTCCATCGACTCTACCAGTTCCTTTAGCAACAAAGTTACCATTAGAAGCAGTAACATTAAACTTAGTCGCTCCAACTTCGAAGTTTCCATCAACATCTAACGTACCATCAATTTGAGTATTACCAGAAGCTGCTGTTACATTAAACTTATTATTACCAACTCTAAAGTTACCATCGATTCCACCAGTTCCGTCAACTTCAAGAGTACCATCAATTTGAGTATTACCAGAAGCTGCTGTTACATTAAACTTATCAGCACCAACTCTAAAGTTACCATCTACTCCAGCAGTACCATCTACTTCTAAAGTTCCATCGATCTGAGTATTACCACTAGCCGCAACAACATTAAACTTGTTTACACCGACTCTAAAGTTACCATCAACGCCTAGTGTTGAATCAAGCTCGGTAGTTCCTGTTACAGATAGATTGCCACCAACACCAACGTCTCCAGAAACTCCAAGAGTTGATAACGATGTATGTCCAACCACTCCAAGAGTTCCACCAATAGTTGTATTAACACTAACTGTTAGATTATTTTCTACTGTAAGATTATTATTAAATGTAGCATTAGTGCCACTACCTGTTAACATTGTAGTAGTACCAGATTTAATAATTAAATTACCATTACCAGTATGACTAAATGCGCCAAATTCATTAGCAGAGCCATTGTCTCTTAGTTTAATATCACCACCGTCTGCGTCTAAAATAATATCTGCAGATGAATTTATTAAAAATTGTCCTGATGTAACACCAAATGAATTTGCGCCTGCGCTAATCTCATAAGTAGATGCATCAAACACTGATTCAATTTCGTTAATAGCACCTACTAAATGAGATGCTGTTGTGTCTAATGTTACAGAACCTGTTGTATGAATATCATCATATATTTCGTTAATGGCATCTAGGATCGAAGTTTTGTCTGCTGTTTTAAGATCAGACATTTCTCTTCTATTTCCACCAGATCCAGCATTACCTGAATTAAATAAGTCTGCTTCGATTTCATTAATAGCATCAACAATGTTTGTATTAGTTGTGTGAAGAGATGTTAGAGATCCACTTGTATTAATATCATCATAGATATTTTTTATTGCTGTAGTGATATCTGAACCTTGAGCTGAGTAATCAGTATCTCCAATTTCAGCATCAATGACTCTTACAGCAGCTGATAAATTAGTTGAATTAGCAGCATCTACAGGACCACCAGTTCCAAACGCCATATTACCAATTTGATCTTCATGTTCTCTTAATGAATCTCTTACGTTTTGAGCGGCTGTTGTTAACTGATAGTCACCGTTTGCGCCTCTTAAAAATGCTTCAATTTCATTGATAGCATCAATAATGTTATGGGCATTAGTACCCATAGCATAACCAGTTCTTTCGGATAAGTCATCTCTTAAAACATTTTCTAATTCATTAATCGCAGCCACTGCAGAAGTAGTCACATTAGTATCTAATGCTGTATGATCCCCAAGTTCAGTTCTTAGTTCTTCAACAGCTTCTTTAAAATAATCAGCAGACAATCCAGCAAATGATACTCCAGTACCATTAACAAAAAGTTCACTATGAATTTCATTAATAGCGTCTAGGATCGAAGTTTTGTCTGTAGTTAAAAGATCAGATCTAGTTCTTTTTGTTGCGCCTTCGCCATTAAATAAATCTTCTTCTAATTCATTAACAGCTTCGGTAAGATCATTAGCCGAAGTGTGAAGAGCCAGATCACCAACTTCTACGTGAAGTTGATCAAGAGCTTTTGAAATAGTATTATCGGCTGATGAAATACTATGGAACTCTGTATGGTTACCAATTTGATCTTCATGTTCTCTTATTGCAGCAGTTAAATTGGCATTGCCATCAGTTCCTAAGTTGCTAAGAGTAACATCGCCTACTTCAGCATGTAATTGATTTAGCGCACCAGTAATTGTGTTATTAGAATCTCCAGCATCTACAGTGCTAATACTTTCATTACCAATTTGATCTTCGTGTTCTCTAATAGCAGTTTCTACAGTTGAAGCTGCTGTACCCATTGCTAAAGCAGTAATTGTTCCAAGTTCAGCATCATGCTCATTAATTGCTAGAACTAAGTCATTAGCAGCAGTTGTTAAACTTTCAACAGTACCAATGTCATCTTGTAATTCGTTAATTGCAGCAACAAGATCTAAAGAGAAAACTTTAATTTGATTAGATCCTGTAGCAGGTGTTGTTAATTCGATGTAAGATCCATAAGTGTTATCTATTGCAGTAAGACTTCCATGCGCAGTAATTGTATTACTAGAACCTAAAGCTCTTATAGATGAACCAGTACCAGTTGGAATAAAGCTTCCGTTGTAAGTTTTGACTCTTATAACGCCATCAGATACAGAATGTAAAGTACCATACCAATCAGCATTTGTTTCAACGCCAGCTTGAGTTGTTTGTGAGCTACCTTGATAAACAGTAACTCCTCTTGTAAAGTTTGTAAGTGTTGGAGATCCAGTATGAGTAATTGTTGCTTTGATATCAGCTGCGTGGAATCCATTAGGACCCATCCCTTGGGTAAGTTCAGTACCATTATTATAGACTCTAGCAATAGCAACGGGGTATGATTCAATTACAATTCTAATTACATTTGCTGCATCAACGGTGTCTGGAGAAGAAGCTCCAACTTTAAGATCGGCCGATGAACTAAATGTACCAGAAGAATCTCTTACAAGAATTTTATCAGTTGTTGCTGATACAATATATGCTTGCCAACTTGGAGTTCCACTAGTTCCTTGATAGACGACAGCGTCTTCAACGTACGACGAGTCAAGAGAAGAAACAGATTCTAGAATAATATAACCAGCAGTATTATCAATAGTATGCGCTGGACTAGTCTCAAACCTAGCTGTTTTTGCTGGAGACGAAGTATCTGAACCAGCAAAAAGTGTTTGACCCGATGATGCTGAATAGACATATGTCTTATCAGCCATTAAAGCATTAAGTTGCTCATTATCACCTAAGTGAAGAGAAATTTCGTTTGACTTCTGTCTAAGTTTCTCTAGTGTGTCCGTTTTATAAATTCTAGTTTCTTTGTTAGCCATTATTTTCCACCAATTAGTTTCTGTAGCATTTTCTTAATTTCAGCAACATCGCTCTTAAGATTATCTATATCTTTACTCTGTTGAGCATCTATCAATTGTTTATCTTTCGTAGCTTTGATCTGCACTCTTCGTGCTAAATAAGCATCGTTATTAGTATTTATAATAGCTTTAGTGACGGTATCTCGCTCGAGGCCAGGTTTATCCTTTACTTTTTTATTAGCCATTTAATTTCTCCATTAAGTAGCAGCAATAGCTCTAAAATCTTTTACAGTAGGCGGAGTTGATGAATTTTGAGATCTCATAATGATTTTAAAGGCCATTGAACCAAAGCTACCAGCAGGATCAATTGAGTATTTAACTTCATTATAAACATCATCGCTATTATTTATAGGCATATCATTTGATGGTAAAGCATACGTCCAATCAAGTAGATCAAAATCAGTGTCTGAACCTGCAGGAAGAGTTTTATAATATAAATCAATGTTAGTACCAGAAGGTCTATTTATTGACATATAAAGATCAATCACATCAGCTTCTTCAACTAGATCGATTTTCTTAGTGATATACTTACAAAGCTCTGATCCGCCATAAGCATTTGTTTCAGCTGTAGTTCCATTATCGCCAATTTTATTTTGTACAGCAATAACAGATAATCTATTAGCATCAAGAACTGGACTTAAATGATCTTTATTACTTGTAAATACTGCTTTTAGTTTAAATGTCTTTATGCCACTATCTTCATTAGACGGAGAAGAAATAACTCTTGGATTAGAAAAGAATTCATTCATATTTGGCAATACTTCAATTTCGTCTTGAGCTTGATACGCAGTTTCATTTCCATCAATCGATTGTTGCGATGTCGAAACTAGATAATATCTAATATCTGTTTCTGGCAATATCATTTGAGAAGCTACAATATTACATAAGTCAAAATGTATATTTCCGGTGGCTGTTATATTTGAACCTCCGCCAGCACCAACGCCAGTTGCGTTATTAGTTGATACATCTGAATTTTTAGCTGTAATAGTATATGAATCATGCTTAATATTAGAAATTATATGAGTTCCATTTATATTGTTGGCTGCAATACCATTAAACGCCGCTGCTCCAGCAATAATAACTGATGATGAACTTTGATGTATACCATGATTAGGATGTATAACCGTAATAACTCCTGAATTTTGAGTTGTTGATAAAGAGTCAGGATTAAGCTTTGTAGGTTGGATAATATCATTTACAAATGTTACTTCCTTAGATGCATTAACACTAAATTGAGCTCTATTTAAAGTAAACTTAAGATCTTTACTTTGATCCGGAGTCCAAGTTGAAGCGTTTTGAGAAGTAAAGAACGAACCACCATGTGGTTGCTTATTAATTCTGTAATTAGCATTAGTTACATCAAAGCCACCCATTTCAGCAACCCAAGCTTCATATTCATCGCAATCAGCTTGTATGACAATAGCATATTCTTGATCTTGTTGTAAATAAACTGGAGTTTCAAAATTAAATCTAGTTGAAGAGGCTGCAGTTGCTGATATATTAACATCTCCTGGGTACATATCAACTTCACTACCTGGAACAACCGTTTGAGTTGGTATACCATTTTCAACTGTAACAATACTTACGCAAACCGGAATTTGAACATCATCTCCAGTTTTTACGTTATACTTAGTTCTAAAAAATAAATCAACAGAGCTTGCAAATAATCCACCTTGTTTTTCTATAAGAATTGTTTGTGCTAATGGATCGTGCCAAGTTGTAGTTGTTTTTCTAAACGTTTCACTAATAACTCTGTCTTGATTTAGTCGACTAGTTTCTAATCTAGGAACTTTAGTATTAGTAATAGTCCTTTGTGTAGACTCAATAAGACCTTGAGCATGAAACATTGTTTCAGCACCAGTACCTTCAGCTTGTTTATTATTAGTTTGCGAATCAGATAATCTAAATTCTTTAGTACCAGTTTTAAACTTCATAGTACTATTTCTAGGAATAATAAACGTACCTGAAATTTCGCCTTTATTATCAGTAGATAAAATCCCACTAGAAGATCCTGGGTGAGACGTACTACCTGCATAGTTTAATACTGAAGTAGTTTCAGACCACTCTTGATATGCTTCTTCTCTACAAAATGCTGTAACATTAACATCATTAAAGAATGCATACACTTTAGTGTTTGGTTTCATTCGAGTAGCTTTAAAATAAATCTTTCTTGATCTCATAAATGGAACGAAGTTAACTTCAACTATTCTATTTCCACTATCTCTAGTTACAGTGTCGAAAGTAACGTCGGTTCTTAAGCCGCTTCTTGATTGATTATGGCTAAGAGTAGTAGTTGTTGTAGTATCTCTTCTAATGTTTCCACGTCTTCTGCCTCTACGACTTCGGAAACCTTCTTGTCTCCACCAAGCTCTTCTTTCCGAACGAGTAGTTTTTCTAGAGGATACTGAAGTTTCTACTTGTCGACCTGTCCAGTTAGTTTCCCACTCGTTCCAAACAGTACCAAGAATACCTTGCTCTTTAGCTCTTTCAACAAACTGGTTATATTGACCATCATCATTAATAATAATATCTGGTCTAACATCAGTCTCTTTCCACTCATCCGATTCTGGTGAAAGATGAACTCGACCATTCCAAGTAAACACGTTATATGGGTTTACGTTTATAGCAACAGAAGCATAAGGCTGAACTGTATGAGAAACTTGAGTAAATGGCATTGTCCAAACTGAGCCAGTTTTCTGTGCAGTGCCTGCAATATTGGAAGCAGTAATAAGATTTACGTTATTAGTTGGACACTCTGGTCTTAATATTCCATTTTCTTTATCAACAGATTCACTACATTCTGGATGTGCCATATTAGCAACTGATTGATCTTTAAATGAATCTACAATCATGCCATTTTTAAATCTGCTTAAACCAGCACTATCAACCATATGAACATCAGCAGCTGATTGTTCTAGTAAAGATAAAGAAGTATAATATTCTAAATTCTTAATTCTCTTATCAAGCTTGCCAATATCACGCATTGTGTATCTTTTATTATCTTTGATTTCTGGAATAACATCGCCTAAATCAAAGATATAAGGCTTTAACTTTAAAGAGTATAGAGTGAGGCCATCTTCTTTATCTTCAGGAGGTTGCGGATATGGTGATGGAACACCTTTAATAATTTCAAAAGCTCCATCTCTTTTTATAATAAGCTTATCAATTCTAGGAAGATAATAATTAACATCAGCGGTTAAAGCGTGACCTACTTTAGGAGAACCAGATAAACTTGATCCAGTACCAGTAAAATTATTAGAACCACTAGAATCATCTGATTTTCTAGGTCTAAAATCAATACAATCTCTTAATTCAAATTCTCCGCCAGGACCAACAAAGATTGGAATATTACCATAATCTTCAGTTGGATATGAATCAACGCAGAAATAATCCCCAGCACCGTGGGTATAGTATTTAAATACTACTACCATATTACCAGTAGGAATACCTGCAGTTCCAGATAGTTTTTGAAGAGAACCTTCAGTATAAAAATTAGCTCTTTGGCCGTCGTCAAATGTAAAGTTGTTTGTTTGATCTATACCACTAGAATCTGTAATAGAAACTATTTCAATAATATCAGATTTATCTAAAGCATATGTCTGTTGATCACTATTAGTTACAGAAATAGTTTTAGTAAATGTAGTATTTGTTTTTACCTTAGGAGAAATAGTTTTCTTAATTGTTCCAATACCCTGAACCACAACTCCATTAGCAATATTTAATCCACCGGCTGAGCAATCATAAGCCATAGTTGTTTTACCATTACCAGTATTTGCTCCGGTTTTAAAACCACTAACGTTAGTTTTTATAACAGCTCCAGCTGGAGCTAAAATAATATCATTTACATCTTCAAATAGACCAATTGATGTAGTAAATGTTAAAATCTCATTAGTAACAGTAGCACTAAAAAATCTTTTTATAGAATATGTCGTATCTCTTGTTGGATCTGCTAATGTTTTTACTGCAGATTGAGGCAACTTAAATATAGATGTATTATTACCAACATCAAATCTATGGCCATCATCTGCTGTTAAGAATTGGCCTACAAATGACCTAGCAGTATCAGCAACATTATCTACGTCATTAAACGTTTTAGTTGCATGCGTTATTTCAATATCAAATAAATACAACCTAACAGAAGCAGAAAAAGCTTCCATTGATTTTACTCTTGCTGTACCTACTACAACACTACTGTCCAATAAAGTTATTGGTGTAAATGATTGAACGTCTGGAGTTCCTTGAACAGTAGTAGCGTCTAGCCTAATATAGTTACCATAGTTAATTTGAGTATTAGTCTCATTTTCAAAACCAGTAGCATCAGACCCTCTAGGTTTGTCCACATCAATATATGTAGTTCCTACCTTTTCGTTTCTATATCCTTGAACATATGCAGTCGATGGCTCAATACCAATAGCAATTTTATTAGCATCTCCGCCTTCAGCGCCAGATAGATACTTACCAAAATTTGTGCCATCATTTAAATGTTCAAGAATCTCAAGTTCAAATGGTTTTGTTATGTAATCACCAGACTCATCGTGAGTTCTTTTTGCTAACCTTAATGACAATCCAGTGTCTGCGGTTTTATCGGTTTTATCAACTACAATAATACCATTATCAACATTTAATAAGGTAATATATTTATCGACTGTTCTACTAGCAATATCAATTGGCTGTTTTATTAGAGTTGTTGCAATCTGATATCTATTTGCGCCAGGAGCAGAAGTGTTAGGAACGCCTTGAGCGTTATCAACTAAAGACGCATCGGTACCTGAAGTTACAATATTTTCAGCAACTTGCAGTCCAATAATATAAGAAGGATTATTTGTGTACTTATCTAAAATAAGCGTTGAAGCGGAAACATAAATAAAACACCCTGATATGAAATATACGCCTTCTGATATAGATACTGCAGAGCCTTTTCCAATTGAATTACTAATAGTAGAAGCTGCATTCGCTCCGTCGGTGTTACTACCGCCACCAACCATTGCATATTTTACAGGATCAGCATTTGATACTATTACTTCGCCTTCTGCAAATTTTTCAACGTTAAGAGTATCGCTATCAGCCCCACCAGATTTTTGGTATTTAATATATAAAGTATCTGGTTCTGATGCATCAACTTTAGGAACAGCTTTTAAAACTAAAGCCGTTACTTGATTTCCGCTATTACCAGTACCAGTAATAAGACTTCCCTCAAAGGCTGATAAATTATTAGCGTTATAAGCAGTACCACTATAAGTAAATGTTGATTCTAGTTTTATATAATCAAATTCAATATTAAGAGATACTTCTCCATTTACGACTCTTGAACCATCTTTAAAAGCATATTGTCCGTGCCTATCAATTTGAGCTTGCAGCATTGTTTGCATTTGAGTAAGCTCACGAGCTTGTACTGCATATCCTGGACGAAATAAAATCCTATGATAATTTTTAGTTTCAACTGTCTGGCCATTATAATCTCTGAAATAGTCATCAAAGTATGGCGTGGCGTTAAATGTTTTTATATTGGTTGTTGTCATATATTCTCTCTTTTAAACTAATATTTATATTAGAATTCGATAATGATTTTTATATCTTCGATCTGTGAAGCTGTTCTGTCAATTGGATTTCTATTTTCTAAAAATACAATATCGCCACTATGTATGTCAACTTCAGGATTAATTAGAAAATCTCCCGCAACGGGTTTTGGCGTTCCTTCAGCTGAAGATGTAGAACCAATTACTGGAGAACCAGTTACAAAGTTTCCATATCCAGTTTTAGAATTTTGTAGATAATGTACATAGCCAGTACCACTATCAACTTCAACGACAAATGCTTGAGCTAAACTTGCTCCACTACCTTGAGTAATTAATTCATCAACTAGAAATGCTTGTGTTGTTGACGCAAAACTTAAAGCTGGAGTTGCTTTTAATGTTGGCTCAATTGATTTTGTAGAAGTTCCAAAATTAAATGGGTTTTTAACTAAAGTAATTTGTCTAAAATCATTACCAGTAGTTAAATCACCGCCACCAGTTCCATCAAGCAATGTGTTAACTGCAGAAAAGAAACCACCAAGTTCTTTTACAGGATCAGTTCCATGTCCATTTTCAGGAGAAAGAACTGCTCGAGCTGTTGCCAATGTACCACCACCGCCATCGATAACAATATGGGCTGTTGAATAATCAGTACCCTTTGCATTTATAGTAATACTAGCAACTGATCCGCTTGAAACCACAGCAGTTGCTGTTGCTCCAGTACCAGCACCGGTAATATAAACATTAGGTGCTGAAGTATAACCACTACCACCAGCATCTACTACAATTCTTTCAATACCCCCAGCAGTTGTAGAATCTCTTGATGCTTTTTGGTTTAGATATTGAGCGTAGTCACCTTCAGATAATGCTAATTCAGCGGCACTATCATTGGCAAAGGATTCAACATTAATAGTTTTAACAGGCATATAAGATGTTGTAAGGAATTTTTCTGCATCAGCGACGGCTACTGTATACATGTATTTCCAAATATAATTGTCAGATTCTGCTGTTGGCGAAGTCAAAGTTTGTGTTGGTTCCTGTGTTGAACCAGTTCCAGGAGAGTATATACATTTATATACTTTAAACTCTGATGTAATTACATAAAAAGCAACATCAAAAATATCAGCATTATTTGAATCCCATTGAACATATGAAGTACCAGTAGTCCAAGTATGTCTTGGTACCACGTGAGTTACATCAGCAGCATTTAATTTTTTTAATGCAAAAATGTTTTCACGAGCTTCTACTAATGCATCGATTGTATCATATGGGGTGAATGGTTCTGCATCAGTCGTGTCTGAAGTAGCGTTTGACCATGCATCGGTTTTACCAATTGCTACGTATACACTAGAGCCAGAATTTGCAGTATCTATATCTTCTTTAAAATTTTCTGCATTTAAAGTTCTAAATTTGGAGGTTATAATTGCCGTCATTTTTCTTTCCTATTAATTTATGTTAATCTGTTCTAGTCATGTAAATCTGCTGAATAATTACTTGAACCTATGAATGTATTCACGTTATATTTATTTATATCACTTATAGAAGTACTTTGCAACTCTGTGTCACCTAATACCTCTAAAGTTTCATTAAAATCATAAAGCATATTACTTTTTAATATATTTGTTTTTTGAGAGTAGTAATCATTTGATTGAATTGTTCTATATCCAGCTGGTACTACTGTTACTTCGTAGCCGCCCATAAACTTATCAGTTGATGGAGTTGTTTCTGTAATATTCCAGTTTTGGCCTGATGTAAGAACACCTTTTTGTAAAAGTTTACCATTGTATAATTGCCTTCCTCTAACAGAAGCAACTGATTGAACTGGATTTGTTACTTTAACCGAATAAGGATCAACATCAGTATGATTTAGCTGTAAAATTCGAGTAACCTTTTGTGGTTTAACTCGACTTTCGTTCTTAGCAATTGAAGAAATATAAACATTAGGATTTAATATGTATCCAAAGCCAGGATTAGTAATTTCTGTAGATTGTATTTCAGAAGGAACTAATTGACAAATAGCTGTTGCATTACCCGATATAGATATTGTTGGAACTTCAGTATATCCAGAACCTTTATAGCTAACTACTATTGAATTTAATCTTCCATCTTCAATGTGACTAATAGCTCTTGGGAAATCCTTTTTAACTGTAATTGAAACATCATCAATATATACTATACCATCAATGCCATCACCTTGGAATCCTACGTAATCTTCATTAGTAGGATTCAAAGTAGAAATATTATATTCAAATTCAAATTCTTGCCAAGAATTAGTAAGATTAAACGATTGCCACCCGCTATTACCATGTTGCGATGTTGAATACGCCATTCTAAATGTATCTGCTCCGCCTGAAGTTGACTTCTTCGCTCTACATTTTACTTTAACTGTATTCCCGGCCAGTCTATTTGTAAACTCAGGATTAGTTAATTCTAATCTATATAC
>ENA-OSIY01000525-OSIY01000525.1-marine-metagenome-genome-assembly--contig:-NODE-525-length-21246-cov-8.462044_pt1 | contig 21246 bp, 26 predicted proteins | sample MGYA00237884_ERZ534233 | MGnify/ENA primary metagenome ERZ534233 (study PRJEB26412, sample SAMN06343840) | marine metagenome | isolation source: estuarine water | place: USA: Columbia River Estuary... | reverse complement strand
CTCAACCACAGCATCAAGCGTCCCAAACTACGGCTCGACACATTCAATCTGGCCCTTGCCTCAGCGACAGGCACAAACGCTGGCGCAATCTATGTGAAGCAGGGCGATGATTACTTAGGCAAGATCAAGGACGGCAGGTTCGTTCGGGTTCGCGCATGTGACGATGCCACTGAGGCACGGGTCATTGAAGCTTGCAGTGATCCAAAGGCCGCTGCCATTGCCTACGGCAAGCGTGAAGGCGCATGTTCGTGCTGTGGTCGCGCTCTGAGCAACCATGCTTCAATCGACTTAGGCATTGGCCCCATCTGCGCAGAGAAGTGGGGCTGGTGACTATCACTATCGGACGGCGGGGTTCACGCTCCGCCGCTAGTCGAAACCCCTTCGGGGGTCTGACGGTAATGACCAGCCGTCACTGATGAGATAGGTCAAAGCGAAAGGATACGAAATGATCAAGCCCGTTATCAATATAAACGGCTCAAGCAGGGATGACCTAATCAAGCCACGCCGCGCAGCCATAGACGCATTGCACGATGCCATCACACTGTTGAGGGAGGCGATGCCAAATGGCCGTGATTACCCAAGCGATTTGAGGCAGTGCATGATTGACCGCCAAGTCCAACATGACCGCATTAGTGTCTTACATGAATTGCGCGAAGAGTTGTTTGAAGAGGCGCTCTTAATCCAGAGGGGAGAAGCGGCATGAAGCTGTATCAATCACCGGACGGTGTCTGGACAGGCACTCAGGCTGACGCGAAGGCGCATGCTAGGGATAACGCCACCACATGGAAAGAGGTAGAGGTTCCCGTCGATAAGGCTGGTCTACTGGCATTCCTTAACCGTCATCATGTAGGTGGTTCGGTGTCTCAGGTTGTTTCCGCCCCGCCCCAAGAGCAGACTGCTCCGGCGGCAGCTTGGCCGCATTGGTCTGGAGCGCGAAACTACGCTGAGTTCTCAGTATCCATCAGCGATGCATGGGACAAGCTAGCCCTGCCGCACAAGCTGCACCTAGCATCACTCGCACTGTGTGAGGCTCAAGAGAAAGTAAAATAGTCGAAACGCCTTCGGGCGTCTGGCGGGGTTGGTTTACCGCCACTGATGAGACAGACCACAGGAGAATGATTATGGATATCAATCTTGATTACGCACGAAAGAATGAGGGCCACTACTACGGCTATGGCGCATCTGATCTATCTGAGAGGATAGCAAAGGCAGCGGTCACACGAAAGTCAGCCAAGGGACGCGCTCACGCTGTGCTTGAGGTACTGCGCCAATTTGCAAGCGACACCGGACACAGCCCTGACATTGAATGCTTTGCTCGAAAGGAACGTGGCGGCTGGCGTGTGTCGTATGAGGCTGGCCCGTTCGAGTGGGCTATCGTTGCCAGTGATGCGCTGTGTCAGGTTGGCGTCTTCGCTGAACCCTACTACAGTTTCGATCTCTGCTTCTATCCAGAATGATTAACAGAGGGGCTGCGGTGTGGATCGCGGCCCCTTTGGTTTTTCCGCCGAATTTTTAGGCGAACTGGACTAGGGCCAGCCCCACCGTCACCACTAACCAGATTCCACGCTCTACCATCTTAAGCGCACCGCTCTGGTTCGTCGCTGTCTTTTCAAGCAGCCTCAGACGCTCTTCGTGATCGTCGATGTTGTCCCAATGCCGCGCAAGCCGCTCATCCACCCGCGACAGCATCTGCAACGCATCTGCCATCGTTCTAATCTCGTCTTCGATCCGCCCAAGGCGGTGATCGATGGCTGGTAAATCCACGGCGGTTCTTTCTAAGTTTGCGTTGTCATGCCCTATCATTTTGCGTCCTCCGGCGCGATAGCAAAATAACTTTGTTCGCATTTTGTTCTGTGTTAATCATTTACGTCACGGTACATAACACTATATGTGCTTTGCATGTTGACGCATAAGAATACATGCGATAGTGAAGCAGACAGGCAATCAAGCCTCTTTGGAGAAAGCATATGGGGTACGCACCTCACACCAACACCGACATTCGCAACGGCGCGGCCCTTCCGCTGATCTTGGGCAGCTTCAATGAAGCTGACTACGGCCACACGTTTGAGTACGCCATCCGGCCAGACGAAGGGATCGACTTCGCCCCTGACTGTCCGCACATCGTCTATGTCGCTGACCGCATCCGCTACGCACGGGTGCTGAAGACTGTCGCCTACATCGCAGTCGATGAGGATGATGACGGCGAACCAGTGCTGCAAAAGTGGCAGCTTAAAAACCACCGCCAATACCCAACGGAATGGGTGTTTGCCTGACATCACTAGAGGACGGGGTTCCGGCTCCGTCCCGAAGATGATTTCAGAAGGAGAAAGTGATTATGAGAAAAGAGATGGAAGCAGCTATCGCTGGCCTTCGCGCCATCAACGATGCAATCTACAATTGGAACGTCAACCGCGCTGCGGGTGGCTATGCGGCGCACTTTCGCAACCGTCCACAGATGGATCATGATCTGTATATGGAGTTGCTGGCAGAGATCGTGCGGTTCGATGACGAACCAGCCGGAACACTGGAGCAGCTAGAGTTCGAAGCTGAGTGGGAGCGTGAGCCTGAGATCATTGGCCGTGGGGTAGTTGTCTCCGACGAAGAGTGGGATTATGCAGTCGCGAAGGCGGCGTAAAGATGCCTAACGCTCTATGGAAAGCAGCGCACAATGAAAATCTATACCCGCGAAGGGTCACCTTATCTCTGGTTTACGGAAACCGTGAATGGTCGATTGCTTCGGCAAAGTACCAGAGAAACCAAGCCACGCGCAGCTAAAGAGGCTGCGCTTCGGATTATCGCAGAGGAAAGCGCGAAGGCGGAGCCGCTAGGCGCACAATGGCGCTTGGGTGATGTCATCGATGTTTACTGGAAAGACAAGGGCAGGAACCTAGACAGCGGTGATGCGACTGACCGTTACTTTCGAAGGTTCATGGATATCATGGGAAAGAACACAAGCATCATGTCGGTCAACGAGCGCAGTCTTGTTTCCTTTTCCGCGCAGCTTCGTAGCTTCAGTAAGAAAGACATCTCACTGGTCACTATCAATCGGCATTTCTCCATGCTTCGCGCCGCCATGCGGTACGCTAACCGTGTCTACAAAGCCGACATCCCATCAATCGATTGGACAACCATTCGCGTCCAAGAGAATGAGGGAAGGGTGCGCTATGCAAGTGAACCTGATCTTGGCGTTCTATTAGAAGCAGCCAATCCACGCATCCGGCCTATCATTGTGGCGGCGGTTAGTCTTGGCCTTCGTAAGGCGAACGTCCTCAAGCTGGAATGGTATCAAGTAGACATGGTCGGGCGGACGATCATCATCCCACGCACCAAGGGTCGCAAGCCACTGGTCACACGAATAGCAGCACCACTGATGACGGCGCTATCGACTTTGCCAGTAGGCGAACCAAAGGATCGGGTGTTCGATGTGGTCAACTTTAGAAAGCTTTGGGAAGCAGCCCTAAGAAGAGCCGACATGCACGATTTCCACTTCCACGATCTACGCCACACGTTTGCTACTCACGCCCTCATGAAAGGTGCAAGCCTTCCAGAATTGCAGCGTGCGTTAGGCCATGCGGATATCAAGACCACCATGCGCTACGCTCACGTTGAGGCAGAGGATGTCATGACTGTTTTTGATCGCGCCGGAAGAATAGTTCCTGAGAATATTTCTGCACAAAATCAGCACAAAATGGGTGAAACATGAGGAATACTGCGGTTCTGCGCGAGACTTCTAATCTTGAGGCCACAGGTTCGACTCCTGTAGGGCGCGCCAAAACTCCATACATTTCAACAACATACGCAGATTCTGCGCTATGCCCTAAAGCGGAACAGGGCGGGAACAAACATCAATTCCTGCACAATTCCTGCACAAAATCCGCACATTCTGTTCTTCGTATGTTCACCAAGCAGTGGCAGCTATCCAGACTGCCCAAAATCACAGCTTTTCCCTTATTTTTTAAGCATAAAAAGCTGGAACAATGCAGGAACATAGCCTACGTTTTACCAAGCATTAAATTTTAATTTGGAGGGTACAAAAATGAACAATCAAGCACAAAAACGCAGATCAAGAGACGATATATGGCCCCTTCGGAATGCTGAGGGTCTCACCTTCGCAGAGGCACAGCGCCGCCAATCTCTATCCTCTGTCCGCAAGCGTGTGAGTCGGCGGGATCAAAGCAAATGAACGTCAAAGAATTAGCCGATAGCTCATCTGGGCCTGTCCGCGCAGCGTTGCTGGCATTGGAAGCTAAGGTGATGATGCTGGAACACGACTTAGCGGAAGAACGCGCTGAGAATGACCCGCTGGCGGATGTACTGAGAGATTTTGGTGGGTTTATGCCAGATGCTGATGACTTCCGCGCCGCACTGGAAGCCCGTGGGCTGGAGATAAGGAGCAAAGCAAATGACTGATGACCCCCTATCCAGATGGCAAAAGGGATTTAACTCAGGCGTCGAAGAAGCGGCCAAGGCGCTAGAGGCGGACGCTATGAAAACTACGCTGCACTGGAAGAACGCGACTGCTTGCGGTTGCGGCGCATGGCGCGAGTGGCAAAGCATATCGTCAGCAAGGGCGGTGGAGATTGTCCGCGCATTGCAGGAGTTAAAGCAATGATCCGGCGCATCATCGATTGGTTTATAGACCGTCTGTTCAACGGACAGACACAGTGGGATCAATGAAATTCTAGTTTAACAGTTACCCCATCCTGCTCCTTTCAAATCCCGACAACTACGGCGGGATCGACGGTTAGACAGCAGAAGTAACAAGCGCCACAGGGATTGGGGGTTTCATAAACGTGCGGTGCGAATGTCTAACAACGTAGCAATTATACCGGAGGAACTAATGCAACTACCAACTGACTATCAGTCTTATATTCACAAGTCTCGCTACGCCCGTTTCATTGATTCCAAGGGTCGCAGAGAGCATTGGGACGAAACCGTCTCACGATATTTTGACTTCTTTGAAGAGCAGCTTGAGGAGCATCACGACACCAAGCCATCACGCATGCTTCGCAGTGAGCTTGAGGACGCCGTGCTATCGCTAGGGGTCATGCCATCAATGCGTGCCTTAATGACCGCAGGAGAGGCTCTGAAGCGCGAGAACGTTGCTGGCTACAATTGTAGCTACCTACCCATTGATCGCCCCAAGGCGTTCTCTGAGGCGCTCTACGTCCTTATGTGTGGAACGGGTGTTGGTTTCAGTGTTGAGCGGCAGGAAATATCCAAGCTGCCTACTGTGCCGGATCACTTTGACCGCACCGCCTTCGACATCATCGTGGGAGATAGCAAGCTTGGTTGGGCTGAAGCTTATCACACACTGATCACTTGCTTGTATGCAGGGACAATCCCCAACGTGGACTACAGCCAGATTCGTCCGGCTGGTGAACGCTTGAAGGTCTTCGGTGGCCGCGCCTCTGGCCCTGATCCTCTGCGCGACCTATTCGAATTCACGATCCGCACCATGCGTAATGCGTGTGGGCGTAAGCTGAACAGCATCGAGATACATGAGATCATCTGCAAAGTAGGTGAGATCGTTGTCGTTGGTGGTGTCCGCCGATCCGCTGAGATCAGCCTGTCGAACCTGTCCGACCAGCGTATGCGCGATGCTAAGTCTGGCAATTGGTGGATGGAGAAGCCTTACCTTGCCCTAGCCAATAACTCTGCCGCCTACACAGAGAAGCCAGAGGTAGGCCAGTTCATGGATGAGTGGCTGGCCCTTTATCGTTCCCGCTCCGGTGAGCGTGGCATCTTCAATCGTGAGGGAGCCATCAATAAAATCCTGCGGCTTGGTCGGCGTGACCACCGTTATGACTTTGGTACGAACCCATGCGGCGAGATCATCTTGCGTCCCCGTGGTTTCTGCAACCTGACTGAGGCTGTGGTGCGTGAGCATGACGGGATGAACGATCTGAAAGAGAAAGTACGTCTCGCGTCAATCCTTGGCACATGGCAGTCTACCCTCACCCGCTTCAACTTTGTCGAGCCAGAGTGGCGTCGAAACGCAGAGGAAGAGCGTCTGCTTGGTGTGTCCCTAACTGGCATATACGACAACGCACTGATGCGTGGTGAAGGTGGCTTGGAAAAGCTGGGTGCGAACTTGGAGAAGCTGAAGGCCGTGGCTATCAAAGCCAATCGTCTGGAGGCCAACGACATAGGCATCAACCCTTCGGCTGCGGTGACCACCGTCAAGCCATCCGGCACAGTGTCTCAGTTAGTGAACAGCCCAAGCGGTATCCACCAAGGGCATGCGCCCTACTACATCCGGCGCGTGACGGGCGACAACAAAGACCCCATCACCACGTTCATGTCGGATGCTGGCATTCCAAGTGAGCCTCACTCGACTAAGCCACAGGGCATGACTGTCTTTGCGTTTCCGGTGAAGCTAGGTGAAGGCACGGTCACTCGCGACAATGTGACTGCGCTGGAGCATCTTGATCTGGTGCGTACATACAACACGCACTGGTCTGAGCATGCTGTGTCCTGCACGATAAGCATCAAAGAACACGAGTGGCCTTCAGTTGGTGGTTCTGTGTACGATCACTTCGATGATATCACCGGCCTGTCCTTCTTGCCTCACTTCGAAGGTGACAGCACCTACACGCAGATGCCGTATGAAACCATCACAGCCGAAAAGTACGAAGAGATGTTGGCAGCAATGCCAGCCGCAATCGATTGGGCTGATCTTGGTTACTACGAGAAGGGCATCGACACAGTCGAAGGCACTCGCGAACTGGCATGCTCCGGCAGCAGTTGCGAGATTGTCGGCGCACAAACACTAGACGCAGCTTAAACGAAGGGAGGGGTTTCGGCCTCTACCAATCGCATCACTTTCTGGATATGATCTTAAACATTGAGTTAGGTATCTCTACCATTGGCTCTTTATCCTCCCAATCTCCACGGTTCATAGTCCCACCAAAGACTACATTCACAGGGGTTGGGAGTTGAATATAGCCCGTGCAATCTGTCCACTGGACGATGAGTAGGGACATGATCCCTGTCTCCGTTGCAAGGGCGGTCATCCGCATGTACTTGTGCAGCGACACTTGATAGTTCTTGTACTTATCGATGGGATTTGTGCGGCTCTTGAACTCAGCCCAAGCCACAACCTTTCTTTCACCGCCACCCTCTCTGATTAGAGCAAAGTCAGCGGAGTACTTGCGCGGCAGCTTGACCACCGACACCGTCCATAGGGACGCAACCTCAGTGATAGCCAGCCGCTCTGTTAGAAGCGTGGCTTCATTCTCGTAGATTATGCGGCCATTTTGCGTTGGGTTTTCCATATCAATAATACATAATTCTCTACTAGCGAACGCGACCAAGGAGGATCGCAATCAAGCGGAATGTTGTCGATAAATTCTCTGCGCATTTCCTTAGTTGGTAGCGCATACGCAATTCCTGCAAGAAAAGAGACCATGTGATCTCTGACCAAAGCGCGGAAGCTTTCTGGAACATTCTTGTCAATCCACTGCATCCTTTCGTGATGGCGTCCTTGCTTGGAGGCCGTCTCTGCCCACACCACAGTCTGGAGCGGTGTAGTTTTCTTTGTAGGCTTCACTTACTGCATCAACTCCAACAGTGTTGTGAGCGGGATGATGGCTACAGATTTCTCGTTATCTGCGCGTAAGATCAGGCCAGCATTCTCACCCAAAGCTTCAAGCAACCACGCCGGAAGCTCCTTCCTGCGCTTGGCTTCGAACACCCACGGCTTCTCACTGAAAGTAGGCGTTATTTCTACGTCTCCCTTAGCATAAGTCGTAGCTCCAGACAACGGTACACGCTGCGCAAACAGGCCGAATTCCTTGGCTTGGTTGACCAGTTCGCGCTCATAGACAGCACCTTTTGTGCGGCTCATTTTACCCATATGCTTTACTCCTAATTGTCTGCCAGACTGACCGGCCATTGAAGGCGCGGCGCAGGATGTAGCCCCTGACTACAGAGACCACGGTGAAGATGGCGGTGATGCCAAGGTTCTGTCCCCATGTGACCGGAATGTCGTATGCATCTGCTACGAACACCCATGTGATCAGCGAGACCACGAAGCCTATGGCGGTGTTGGTCACCGTCTCCATGAAGCTGTCTATCTTCGACTGCTTACTCATCGTTCGCTATCGTGTAGTGATATGGCTGCACGCTCCCGTACTGATCAATCAGCTTTGCAGCTTTCTCGTTTAAGCCAGCGTAGAAATCTACTGAGCGTGGGGGCCGGTCATCCTCTACCTTGCTCTGGATCATGGCGTCACGCAGCACGACCAAGCTAGCAATAGCTTTGGTGATGTGGCTCATGCCGCTGTCAGGGTCTTTGTCTTCACCCTCCCACCAGCTAAACATGTGGCGGATCGTTGCGTCGTAATAGACAGATGCCCTTACGCCGACACCTCTGTAGTTGTGGCGACCATACTTCAATGCGCCTTCAAGCATTGCTACCCCTACCTCTGCCAGTACGGCTGATGATACGGTACTCATGGGAGCCTTCTTTACACCGACAGCATCCTTCGGGTTTGTTGGCTTCTGGTTTTTTCCCGCCAATTTTTCGGGGTCGCCCATCCAGTAGGCTTTTTTTTGCTTGTCATTAAGGTTCATGTACGTCCGCTCGTTGCGGTTGAGCATATTGCTGTAGTCATCCATTATCATTTTCTCCAACGAGAGTACGGCACTGCGCCAGCAACTCCTCTTGCGTTCCAAACATTTCTTCGAACCTCTGCTTCCAAGGATGCACACTTGTGAATGGCCCTCTTGGATCACCGCCCTGATGATGCGGGTAGCAAAGCGGCAGCGTCTTAAAGTGCGCTCCCTCCTTTGTCCGTCCTTCGATGTGGTGCAGTGAAATCTCCGGCTGGTACACGCCCAAGCTTTTGCAAGCTATGCAGCCAACTTGAGCAACGGCATCCATCCACCGTTTCTCCGCTGCTGTAGGCGTGCGCCCCTTCACGCGCTGTACACCTTTCGTTCCATTCTTAATGTCGCCGCTTTTGTGCGCCAGTGTTCAAACGCAATCTCTCGCGCCTTCAATTCTGCCTTGGCGAACGCTTGCTCGCCCTTTGCCACGCCGTGTGCCAGCCGTGCTGCGTACACAGCATCGCTTTCGTCAGCGTAACGCACTTGGGCAGCGGCACTCTTGTTGCCTTTCATCTCGCCTTCAAACATGGCTTTTGCCACGATCCGCTTTACGTCTGCCTCTGTCTTGGCAACGGCGTACTCAGCATCACGCAACATGACGGCCACCTCACGGATGGCTTGTGCAAAGTTTTCTTCAGTCATTTTGTAGAAGCATCCCGATGTGTTCGAACTTTGCCAGTTCAAGCATTGTGATATTCTCTGCGAGAGACCCTTCGCTACTCGCCATGTACAGGCCACCATCCTTTGCCCAACCAAGGACAAGCACGGTGTCAAGCTCCCGCTCTATTGCGCTTTGCAACACCATAGTCGGCTCTATGTGGCCGTAGGCGATGTCCGCATTCGGAAAGTTAATTACATTGTCACTCATATAAATTCCTCTTCCATCTCAACTGCGGGGCTTGAGTACTGGACGTACTTGCGCGGCTGCTCTGAGTAGCGCCCGATGAATTGCATCGATTTGCCACCCCAATAGGTTCCGATCTGTCCTTCCCATTCCCCATTGCGCTGTTTGCTGCAGATGAGGCGGGAGTCCGGTGTTGCCAGAAGCTCAATCGGAATCTCTTCATCCACCTCAACTTCGCCTATCTCGCGTTCCTTCTTCTTGTTCCGCCAGATCGTAAGGACAGTGTCGGCAAGGTCGGTGATCGACCCTGAACCCTTCACATCCATCTTCCCTGTCGGTGTCTCTTCGCTCTCGCCCTTGCGTGAGTGCGTCACCAAAAACACAGTCGTTCCCGTCACGTTTTTGAAGTCGCACAATTCTTCCATGAACCGCTTCTGTGCTGAGTAATCGTCATCATCGATCCCGCACTTGGTCATGTTATCTATAATAAAAATGTCTATGCCGTACCGTTTACGGGCATACTGAAACACCTCCAGCATGCGTGTGGTTTTGGCCGTGCCGACAAGATCGAACAGCCACAGCTTGTTGGCGTAGAAATCAATGCATGCATTGGCATAAGCAACAGTGGGATCACCGCTTGGAATACCAGCCGCTTGTCGTGTCAGTCTCGTAAGTAACCGGCGTGCTGGCATCTCCATAGATGCGATACACACGCGCTTTCCCTGCACCATTGCATCGAGCGCGAACTGCCCTGCCAACTGGCTCTTACCGTGGCCGTTGATGCCATTGAGGATGACGAGTTCAGCGTCTCTGAACCGCAGCGTATCGCTCAATGTACCAACCAGAGGAGCAAAGCCACGAGTATCCTCTTCGCTGGCGAACAGTTCCTTCAAGATGTCTTCGCGGTAGTCGACAGCACCGCGCAGTTCTTGAGGATCATAGCCAGCCGCCGTGTCGCGGATCGACTTGATGTCGACGCCTTCAACCAAACATTCGTTAAGGTCTTTGAACGGCAGCAACACACGCAAACAGCGGTGAATGCCAAGGCGCTCTGCAATCTCCCGCGCAGCCAGTTCACCCTCATCGTCCATATCTAGGGCAAGGATGATGGTCTCAAAACGGTCGAGATTGTCGAACTCGTTCTCTATCCATTGCTGCTTGGCTCCCCCTCCCCCGCCAAAGGGAACAGACATGGCCGACACACCCATCTGGTAGCCAGCCATCGCGTCGAACTCACCTTCAGTGATCCATATCTCGCGTGTATTTGGATCAACAGCTTGCCAGCCAAAGAGGGTCGGCATCTGTCCGGCTGATGTTGGCCCCTGCTTTTTCTTGTCGTGGATGTCGCGGAACTTGATCATCTTGGTTTCACCGTGCGGATCAATGAACGGGAAAAAGACCCGTGATCCTTCCGCAGCGATGCGAAATGCTTGCAAAGTGTTAGAAATAAGATGTCGTTTTTCTAACAAGAACTGCTCCACCGGAGTAGCCTCAACCTTACGGACACTTTGGGGTTTTAGCGGTGGCTGGTACTCCTTCTTGGGTGTGACCAGCTTCGGGCGCTCGACGCCAAGCCAAGCGCGTACTTCGTCCATCGCCTCAATCAGCGTCTGGTTCTTCGCTGACCTCCATAGATCGATCAGGTCGCCGCCACTCTCTCCGGTGGAGAAGTCGCTCCACACACCAGCCTTCGGGCCAGACATATGGACGCGCAGGGATTGACCCTTCTCGCCACTTAACCCACCGACACAGTACTCAGCGCCGTTGATGATGCCAGCCGGAAGGATGTGGCGGAGGCTTGCCAGCATGTTGCTGTTCAGCTTCTCTGAAAGTTCACGCAGGTCCATTTGCGATCTCCTTCAGTTCTTTGCGCAGCACAGAGACCTGCTTGCGGGTCTTGGCTGCGTAGGCTTTGTCTTCGTCTGACCCAGCCTCAAGCGCAGACCAGTTGTATCCAGCCCACTGCGCGGTGAACCACTGGAGATATGTCTTCCGGTCTTTGTATCCCTCCGGCGTGGGGTATTCAGCTTCGCCAGCACTAGATGGCTTGCGGTAGCTGCGACGAACCCAATTGCGCCATGTGGCTAACCAATCAGACTTTACGCCCCTAGCCGAAGAGTCGGCAATCCAGTGGTCGCGGAACACCATTGCTTCCGCCGCCACGTCTCCATCAGTCCAGTTAAGTTCTGTCTTAGCGAACTCCACATACTCTACCGAAGGTATCCAATCTTTGGGTAAGCGCGTCCCACGCGCAGTAGTAGTATTAAGTTTATTTATTTTATTATCTTTATTCCCTTTATTCCCTTTATTGTTCTGTGGATCACTCGTGTCGCGGTCATGTCGCGGTGCTGTCGCACCCGTGTCGCAAGCACCCTGATAACTGTCGTAATTACATATAGTTACGACGTTGACCCCTGTCGCACTGGTGACTCGCACCATGTCGCAGTCGCTGAGGCGTTTGAAGAAGCGATTTGCCCAATCTTTATTGCGCTCAAGACGCTCGGCTAGGTCTCGTGAAGAGATAGCAACCTGTCCACGTTGAAGGCTTATGATCTTGTCTTTGTAACGGACCTTAACGTCTTTCCACGATGCCTTCATAACCAGCAATGCAAAAGCCATCGCCTCAGCATCTGTTCTGAATATTGGGTTCTGCAAAAGCTGCCGATAAATTAAAACGTAGCCACCTTGGTGCGGTGAAACAGTACTACTAGTATCCATAAAAAATAGTCCCCGTACATGTTCGCCCAATTGGAAGACGGCAGACCACGCGAAGAAGGGATTCATCGCTTGGGCGAACGCGGCTTTTCGGGTGCTACCCTAGCCGTCTTCTGTGCATAAATTTACCTAAGAATTATTTTTATGCAAGAGGGAACGCGCAGTATTTTAATAATTTTATTTTTTTTATCTGCATAAACATTCCGTAATGTCATAATTTGTAGCCAAATGTAAATTAACGCTACGGAATGCTAATGTTCTTCTTGTGTTCTCAATTAAGATCAGCTAGTTTTTTGTGACTCAAAAGACACACAGCACAACTCATTTAAACACATTCTTATGTATCGCTTGTGTCTAATCTTTTGGGTGGTAACGTGCGTTATCAATACGGAGATGGACATGGGATTAGAAACTACGATTAGCGGCAGCATCAACACTTTTGATGCTTTGCCAGAAGAACGCGCCAAGCAGATTTGGCAGAGGCTCTCCGCAATAAACGTCAACGATAATGTCGAGAAGAAAGCAGGTCACAACTACCTGTCTTGGGCATGGGCTTGGGGGGTTCTCATGGACAATTTCCCTAACAGCCATTTCGTCTTTGAACGGACGGACTCCGGCAACGAAGTTTTTGAGATGACTGACCGTTCATGCGAAGTTCGATGCATCCTCAGCATCAACGGCATTACACGCACTATGTGGTTGCCGGTTATGGATCACCGCAATGCCGCCATTAAAAATCCAGATGCACGCGCACTTAACGATACGAAGATGCGTTGCTTGGTAAAGGCGATGTCGCTGTTTGGTTTAGGCCACTACATATATGCAGGTGAAGACTTGCCGGATGCAGCTAAGACGCCGCCAAAAGCAGAAGAGGCAACGCCCAACACGGCGCTGGATGACCAAGACGCTCTTATAAAATTGATTTCTGACGCCAAGACGGTTGATGAATTGAAGGCTGCATATGCCAAGGCATCCAAGTACGCGAAGAACCGCAGTGATGCGCCAATGCTTGCTGCGTTTACGACTGCCAAGGATATGATGAAGGTGAAATTGGCGTGAACGCCGCCCCGCAAAAATCAGAGGCATGGTTTAAGGCTCGTATCGGTGTAGTAACCGGAAGCCGTGTAGGATCGATCATTGGTGTCAATCCATACCAGACTGCCAACGAAGTTATGCGGGACATGGTTCGCGAAACATTTGGCGCGGAAAAAGAATTCAACGGCAACGCCGCCACCAATCACGGTGAACGCATGGAACCAGTTGCTAGTGCCTTCTATGAGAAGATCACGGGCAACAAAGTCTTTGAGACCGGCATCATCATGCACGATGACTACCCGTGGCTTGGGGCTAGTCCGGATGGCTTGATTGGGATCGACGGCGGTCTTGAGATCAAGTGTCCGTATTGGGCTAAGGCTCCATACTCCGTTCATGAGAAGCCATCTTACTACGCGCAGTGCCAGCATGTGATGGCGGTGTGTGACCTACAATGGATGGATTTCGTCTGCTACATTAGCGAAGAAGTCTACCTTCTGGAGCGGCTGGAACGTGAGGACGGTTGGTTTGAAAAGAACCTTCCTAAGTTTGAATCCTTCCACAAAGAGTATCTTGAGATTGTAGGCGATGAAGAGAAGGCAAAGCCTTTCCTTCAAAATGAACTTTCCCTGATTAAGGATTCGCGTTCGGATCGAATGTCTGAAATTTACCTTCAGATTAAAGAAATTGAGAAGGGTGTTGTTCCTCTAAAAAATGAGTTCGACGCGCTCAAAAAGGAGCTTGGGGAGGAGTTTGGCTCATTCCGTACAGGAAAGATCAAAGTTTTACGGGTGGAGAAAAAGGGTGCGGTTGACCACGCTGCTGTATATATGGCGCTTGGCGTCGAGACGCAGCTAGAAAGCAACGGCAAGTCGCTAGAAGATTTCCGAAAGGAACCTATCGTTAGTTACAACGTAACACCCGTTAAGGAATAAAAATGGCTAGAATTAAAAAGGACGGCCAGAATCGTCTGGTCCAAACAACTATTGATGATGCGACTTATCGCGCTCTTTGCGAGAGGTCAATCTCAGAAGACCGGCCTATTGCTGGAGTAATCCGGCAGGCTATAACCCTCTACCTTGCACACTTAGATCGTCTGCGGCGGGTAGATTTACAATGAAGAAAGGCCTAAGTGATGGCATACGAACCAAAGCCGAATACGTTTTCACTCTTTCGCGACAGCGATGAGCGCATCGAAGAGCGTAAGAATTTTTACCGCGAAAAGGGTTGGGATGAGGCAAGTGTCCCCATCTACTCAGGAAGCTTCCTTCTGGATACCGGCGAGACGCTTGGAATCGAAGCGAAGGTAATTGACGGCGCGAAGGGAAAGTTCTTCTCTGGCCGTGCGTGGAAAAAGAAGGCAAGCGCCGCACCTGTACAGAATTCTGTACAAGTTGACTTGGATGACGATTGCCCATTCTAATTAACCCAATGGGGGGTGGCTCTCCACCCCCTTATTTATAGGCTAGCACATGTTGCTAATGGTTCGAAAGGAAGGGACGGCTATCTACGGAGGCACGTCTCTTACCGAAGACTTTGAGCAGACGTTTGATCATGCGATCCGCGTCGACGAGATTACTGACGGCATGCATGTGAGCATGACGATCACGCGCAAAGATGGGTCTACACAGATTCTGCGCCTTTCGCTTAACGATGACTATGTACTCGACAATGTCCTGCAGATTGTTCTCGTTGATGTGCTGAAGCAGAGTGCTGGAGAGAGTGCTATGTCTGCGCGTTTAGGCTTTGCTGCTCCCCAAAACTACAAGCTGGTTAGGGATAACGCCATCAAAAAGACAGCTTAAGAATGGAGGCTTTATGGAAAAGACTTGGACTGATGCGTCACAGAAATGGCTTGCGGGTAGAGATCACCGAAAATGGGTGAAGCAAGAACGCCACTATGTGGAAGTTCTCACCGCCCTAAAATCTGGCGGAAAAACTCTTGGAGACACACCGCTAACCGCCATCACCAGAGGCGTTGTATCTGACATGCGCGAAGAGCTGATGAGAGACAGGGGCGTATCTACCGTCAATAGATACCTGACAGTCTTTCGTGCCGTCCTCAATGTGGCGCGGGATGAATGGGGGTGGATCGATACCTGCCCCAAGATCAAGCGGATGGAAGAACCTAAGCGCGTTCGATACATAGAGAAGGAGGAAGCACAGCGCCTTCTAAAGGAACTGCCTCCACACCTTAAGGATAAAGTGATCTTTGCTCTCTCGACAGGACTTCGCGATGCTAATGTGCGCGAACTGGAGTGGGATGAGGTCGACCTTATCAACCGGATGGTCACGATCCCGCCGACAAAACACAAAAGCGGCGCGAAGACAGGACTACCACTGTCGATCCCGCTGAACGACACAGCTTGGGAAGTACTGAGCAAAAAGTCCATCGCCAAGAACCGCAACGAGAAGTGGGTCTTTGTATATGGCGGCAAGCCAGTACACCGCAGCGGGACGGTGGCGTTTAGAGAGGCGTTGAAGAGAGCCGGTATCGATAATTTCCGTTGGCATGATCTGCGCCATACGTGGGCCTCATGGCATATCCAGAAGGGTACGCACACAGCAGCCGTGCGCGAGATGGGCGGCTGGTCTGATGACCGGATGGTTCAACGATACGCCCACCTCTCGACAGAACATCTGCGCGGTGTCGCCGACAATATAGGTACGCTATAAGAGATACACTTTGGAAGTCCGTGTATCTTAGAAGCCCTCAGCCTTACGGTTGGGGGCTTCTTTTATTTCCTCTTATAGTCTGCCACTTGCTGGTTGAACTCATTCATCAGCATCTGCTGCTCTTCGATGACGGCATCTATCTCTGACTGAGGAGCGCCGTCTGCCTTTAGTGCCTTACGCTCCTTGTTCAGCTTTGTGACGTCCCTCTCATACCGCTGCGCATCCATGTAGAAATTGGCTTCAGGGTAGTCTTTGAGATAAGAGGCTGTATCCTTGCCGTCTTCTTCCATGCCTTCGATTGAACGCTTATGGCCGTTCATTTCCTTAACACCTTGATAGAAGCGGTTGGATACAGCAGCCGCTTCGTTGGCATCACCGATCATGCGCCCAACGATGGGTATCTTGTAGTTGGGCAGGTCTTCCCCTGTAGCTACAGCCTCTGCGGTTGACACGGTGTTAAGCACCAGACGGCCAACGCCACCTGTTGCTTGTCCAATCATGTAGTCGATCACGTCGCCCGTAGGACTGATTGCGCCAGCGGTGTATCCGTTGCCTCCGGCAATGTAGTCGATGGCCGTTGAGATGGCTGCGCCTACAGCACTGACGCCCTCACGGTTCCGACTTGGGCCAGCGGTAGGATCATTGGTGTTAAAGTCTTCTTTATAAATTTGGCGACCAGCAAAGTCTTGGTTCTCGCCAAGCGCCACAAGCGGATCGGCAAAAGTTGGGGCGATTGTCTGAGCGGACAGTCCAGCATTACCGACGGGGTTGAAGGCATCTGCAAACATCCCAAGCAATCCGACCGCCTGTACCCCAACGCTCTTGTCGCTCATCATAAACTCGACAGCCCTGCGGCTCATGGCTGGGATGGCGTGGAAGCCAAGTGGCATTGGGAAGGCAACGTACTTTCCGCCGCCAAGCGGGATGATGAAGTTCTTGTCCTTCAGCCACTCTGGTTCGTCTTCAAGTCCAGCCGCTGATAGCGCAATGGCCTGTGCCACGCCTAACAGGAGACCGCCCATAACGATCTTCTTACCGGCTGGTCCGGCGAGTGTCTCACCAAGTCGCGCAGTACCCTGAACAGCGGCATTGAAGAAGGCGTAGAGCACACCTGCTTGTGCCGTTACTGCACCCTTACGGTTGAAGTTAACAGTCAGGTTCTTGGCTACGCTTGCGGCCTCTGCCTTCGAAAGCCCCATGTCGAGACCTTCTTTATAGGCCGACAGACGGACACCATTTTCGATGGCTTCGTTGAAGTCAGACAACCAGTTTAATACAGGGCCACCTGTTTTGGTCGCAACCTGACGTAGCTTGCTTCCGCCGGTCAGTTCGTTCTCAATTGCATCAGCGCGTTCTGTTGATGATGTAAATAGATCACGGTATCCGGTCTTGCCGCCTTCGTTCTCAAACTCTTCTGCCAGAGCAGCCCAATTTGTAGACGCAGTCTTACCGCCCCGCTCTGCGCGGAGGTCACGGTACATACCAATCGTTGCAGGCAGCGCGTTTGCAATAACACTCTTCTGCTTACCGGCAAGCGGGGTGGTGGACAGGTTAAGTGCAGCGCCCTGCAAGTCACGCATCAAGTTGTACAGGCCGAAGGCGGGGTTGTACTGCGTGTTAATGGCGGCAAGATAACGAGTTACCTTCCCAAAGCCGTTCATTATTGGGCCAAGCTGCGCTGCGCCTACAGCCTTCAACGACTCAACCAAACGCTTAGAGCGTGGGTTGCGCGTATTGAAGATGACGAACTTGTCTTCGCCATTGATGCGCGTTGCCATCACGTTTGGTGCGTTCATGAATAGTGAGTTTGGTGCGTAGGTTACGCGACCACTGTTCGGATCAATGAACCGCTGTGTCGGCGATCCCATGACGTTCTCTGCGTCTGGTGGGGTCATGCCAAAGTCGATCAGCTTCTGCTTTGCCTTAGCTGCATCTGCACTCTTTGGATCGATGACATACCAGAAAGAGTCATTCGGGTTCTGAAGCGCCATCGCAACCAGCGAGTTGCCGATCCGGTTGCGCTCGCCACGGCTGATAATCTTCTCACGCTGCATGGCAACGTTGGCAAGGATGTCCACTACGCTAAGGTTTGAACCAAGAGCGCGACGCGATGAGCTACCGCGCACAGACATGCCATTGCCTCCGACAGCAGCGCCATCAGCTTCTTCAAAGCCTTCACGCTGAAGTGGCACATAGCTCTGATAGGTCTTGTTCCAAGTGTCGATGGTCTCTTGTGTCTCTAGACCGTACTCGACCATCAGCTTCTGCGTGTTGGCAATGATAGCGTCTACGCGATTGGCAAGGTTCTCAAGTTGACGGCGACGAACATTAGGCAGGCCGTTGAGATACGAGTCCACTTGCGCATTGGTAAGGCCGGAGCCGCCATCTGGCATTTGGTCGTTGATCTTGGCAATTTGAGCATTCCGCTCCTTCGCGTGACGCGCATGCAAAAACTCATCGATCATCTTGAGGCTGACACCCTTAGACTTCATGTCCTCAATTAGAGGAGCCAGTTCTTTCTTTAGGAACTGCTTTGACCGCTTTGCAGCGCGGCCATAGTATAGCTCTTCGTTACGGTACACATTGGCCTTGTCATCGATCTGACGGCCAGAGGCAGTGATGCTCTCCTGTACGCGCTTAAGGTCGATCAACTTGTCCTGCAGCTTGAAGATCACGTCATCAGTGCGGGTCGGCTCTGCGCCACCAAAGTTGTAATTGTCTGCCGTAAACGATGGAGCAGGACGCAGAGCCGCTGGCCCTTGACCTGCCCTTAGCGCACCACGGCGACCAGAGTAATTAATGCGCGGGTCTTGCGGATCAAAGTTGCCGTTGTTCTCTTCGGCAGATTTAATCTGTGTTGGCGTAAACACAGCGTGTTCATGTCCGTCAATAATGCCGTCAAAACCACCAGCCTTTACCGTCGCCTGATGCGCTGCTCCGTTCCCGTTAAGGGCTGTGCCGCTAACCTTCTTGTTACTACGAAGATCAGCTACCTTACCGTCAAACCAGTTGGCATCAGACTGTGCATCTAGCTGTCTGTTGGTTTTGATAAGCTGTACACGGTACTCATCAAGCATCTCTTGAGGAATGTTTGTTTCGCCAACTACGAACGGCTTTTCCATCTTAAGGTATGCAGAGACCGTGTTGGGGCCATAGCCACCAGCCATCGATTTTGATGTGCTAAAGAAGAAACCTTTTATGTTCCCACGATTGTTTTTACTTTCGACGGTCTCGCTGAAGGCATCAATGTCTTGTTTCGTGCCATGATAAACGACAAGAGGCTCGCCATTGTCATCAACAATCTTGCTATCGCCAAACCAAGCATCAAACTTAATTGCACCGCGCCGACCAGAGTACTGGACGTTACCGGCAGCATCTTTCTGAGCTTCTACGGCTGCATTATAATCCTCAATCATTGGGCCTTCGCCCTTAGAGTAAAATCCACTGCGTTGAGAATCGTGGTACATAAACACAACGTCAGGCTCGCCATCGTTGTAATCAGCAAATGTTTTCTTATCCCAATTTTTGGGGGCTTGTTCTTCACTCCATCTTATCCGCGCCGCCACCTTAAAGCCAGCGGTTGAGTAGATGGAAGGAAGGACGGTATCGAACGCATCAAGGCGTCTAGCGCCAAGCCACACCGCCATGCGAGCAAGGGGAATTGCAACACCGCGCTGATCGGATGATGGGTGCTTGAACACCGACACAAGATCATCGTCCTTTAGAGCAAAGCCAGTTAGCCCATCCTCAGTGAGGAACAGGCGCATGTCTGTATATTCGGCTTGGTCGTAGACTTGCACTGCAGCGCCAGCCTTATTGGCTTTCTGCGCATCAGAGATAAGGCGGTGATACAGCTTCGCGGAAGCGGTCCCACTGGTCAGTTCAAGGAACTTAGGGGCATCAATACCAATTACAGAAAAAGCGTTCTTTACCTTTACTGTGTGGCTGTATGTCGCAACAACAGGTACGCGACCCTCTAGATTCCGCGCAAGGTTTCCGCCAGATTTTCGGCTGACATGTTCGGATGATCTTCCAGAAGCGTTTGACCCATCGCCATCAAGAATGGGGAACTCTTTATTGAGTCGGGTAATGATTGCATCTTGGATGAAGCGTCTTGCGTCCCTTGGCGAGAAGCCACCAGAGGAGCTAGATTTTCCGTCAGTTTCTTGATTGACGGTTTCCCCGCCCAAAACTCTTCCTGATCCTTGTCCCCCTCCTGTCGCGGGTTGTATGGAGGCGTTGATTTGCTCATCTGTAAATCCTTGTTTCTTGGCAATGCGGACAAACTCATCGTAGTAGCTGGTTTCGCCAGCACTACCTGCACCGTCGGCACCCTTGCCCTTTTCCCTTACACCAAACTTCTTAGACCATAGGCGCTTTTCAGGATACCATAAAATAGCTTGAAGGTCGGCGTTGGTAATGTCAATCTTTCCGCGCTTTAGAATTTCTTGCGCCTTTGAAACAATATCTCTGATCCAAGTGCGCTGCCAATCAGCCTTTGGCGCATCCTTTGTATCTTCAAAGCTACCAATCAGGCGCTGCGATGCGAGTGCAACTTCAGACTTAACCTTCTTGCCACTGTCGTAGTCAGCGCGATTGACTTTAAAGTCTTTCTCAAATGCTTTAGCTTCAGCCCTAGCAACCTCAACAAGCTCTCCACCATAAGCGTTGGTTGGACGGCCATCTTCGGCCAATGCTTTAGTGAGCCGCTCCTCCTGCTCTTGAACTAGTTCAGGGCTTGCACCAATCAAGTCGCCGGTCATGCGACCCCACGTCCGCATGAACCACATATCGATGGTCACAGGATCGTAGCGACCATTAAGGTTTGAATAGAAACCGAAGCCTATCTTTGGCCCAAGGACCGCGCTGCCGTAAACCATTTCTTCGGCTGCGCCGGATACGTTTCCAAAGCCAGCCGCCTTCAACTCGCGAACGGTGTACTTGGTGGCAAAAAACTGAGATACAGCTTCCGCGCCATACGCTTGAACAACTGAGTTGAACAGTTGAGCGTTGGACATGATCGAAGATGCGGCTTTGCCCCAACCTTCGTTTTCGGGAAACTTGCCGTTCTTTGCGTAGAACTCGTACCAACGCTCCGCGTAAATAGCGTTAAGGTCTACCGATTGATTTTGAGAAGTTATTGCAAGCGCCGCTGTAAAATGCAGTTGTGCTGCCACATCAGTAGCGATTTCAGGATGCATGAGCGCAGCAACAGCAGAAGCCCTGCGCATTTCTTCTGTGTACCAGCCAGAAGCGTTCCGCTTACCAGATCGTGCCAATTCCGACTTAACCTCATGGGCTACAGTCGAAGCCAGCAATTCATCTTGTTGACCAGCGGCAGTGATTGGGCGTCCAAGTGTAGACAG
>ENA-OSIY01000522-OSIY01000522.1-marine-metagenome-genome-assembly--contig:-NODE-522-length-21288-cov-15.173071_pt1 | contig 21288 bp, 40 predicted proteins | sample MGYA00237884_ERZ534233 | MGnify/ENA primary metagenome ERZ534233 (study PRJEB26412, sample SAMN06343840) | marine metagenome | isolation source: estuarine water | place: USA: Columbia River Estuary... | reverse complement strand
ATTATCCTCTCTACTATTTTTAAGTAATTCCAATGTTCTACGAATTGCTTTTAGTTTTGGCTCACGCGATTCACTAACTTCAATTCCTTTCTTACTCAATCCAGCTTCCATAATAATTAAGGAGCGCTCTAACATATCTAATGTAAAACGATAATCCCACCAATCGTGCGAATACAATTCTTTTCGGAATCGGTAAATGTTTTTAATAAAATGCGGAATATCATATCGGATAGCCGAATATGTTTTATACCACCAAGTTTGTTGCATTGATAATCTTTTGAGTGAATCAAAAAATGTATTTGTAAATTGTGTTTCCATAATTAATGTTTTGAACGACCTCTACCTAATTTTTCTAAATCTTCGTATGAGCCAGCTGTTTTTGATTTTTGTTTTTTAAATAGTTTTCTTTGTGGTTTAATAGTTGTCCAGCTACCATCTTCATTTTCTCGCATTAAAGGTGCTCTCCATGCTTCGAAACAAATCCAAGCTGCAAATACTACCAATACTATTGCGAGTACACTTAATATATCCATAACTTATTGTTTATATTGTTTCATAATATTATATCGTCTATGTCTTTCCTCTTCAGATAAAAATTCAGTATAAGTGTGCTCTATATTTACCTTTGTACATATTTCTGGCAATTTATTATTTCTGAAATAATTGTTAATATATCCTATAATATTTGCAGAACCAATTGGATTAGCCGAATGAACATATACAGTTGGTAATTGTATTTTTTTATTCATAGCTTCAGCAACTAAGAAACGAGCACAATCCATACCAGTCTTTTCATCAATTCTTTTATAATCCAATTCATAATTTGGTTTAACATTACTATAATATTCAACCATAGCAGCTTCACCTAAATCGTGGTCTAATGAAATTAGTTCATAATTTTCTAATCCATTCAAATTAATATGAGCTATAAACTCATCATAATTCTTAACTACTTCCCACTTACCTTCTGTTGGAATTCGAACATCATCTAAATACAAATATATTTTATTTTTTTTCATTTTACTTTTATGAATTCTGAATGTTTATAATCTCGATTTGATTGATAATCATCTTGCCAATTTTGAATAATCCACATTGCTTCATTTTCACTCTTTAATGGATAATCACCAGATTTCCATATTTTAAATGGTAAATAAAAATAATCAGTTTTATACCATACTTTTTTCTGTGGTTGGTAATACTTTTCACCATTATAAATCCAAGTATGTATTCTATACTTTGGTTTTGCTTCTAATGTTATCACTCCCAATAACATTAGTACTATCATTATTTTTTTCATTACATTAAAAATTCTACTATATCTCGTTTCAAAAAATCATATTCAAATGTCATTGGTTTATTATTTACTAAATAACTCAAATCACAATTACATCCATTAAACGCATATCCCCATTTAGTCTGCCTATATCCATATGCTTCGTGGATGTGGCCTGAAAAATGTAATTGAGGTTGAACCTCATTCAATCGGTGATACAATTGCTCACATCCTACATTCAACCCACCTCTGTCAGTTCTATCACAATAGCTATGAATCGGTCCGTGAGTAATTACAATATCAGTATCATTTGGTATCTGGTTCCATATTTGATTTATATCGTATCCTCTATCTTTATTAAATGCCCATCCATATCCAAAAGATGGCGTGATAGGTGACCCCCATATTTTTATTTGGTCAATTTCTATAAAATTATTCTCTAAATAAAATACATTTGGATGTAAATGGATTCCCAATAATTCTTCTAACCAAGCTGGCTTACCTTCGGCACATTCCGTATCATATTCAGTTCTACCTTCAAAGTGTGCCAATTTATCTCTCAACAATTGTTCTCTATCAAAGGTCATATCGTGATTGCCGGCAATAAATATTTTATTAGTATAGTTGTTTATATCATTAAACCATTTTACAAATCGTTTAACTTCAGTTTCCCTACCCAATGAAGAAATATCCCCACTATGAATAAGCAAATCACCGCCTGGCAACAATCCATTAAGTTGGTTGTGCTTATTATGTGTATCACTAATGTGAGTTATTCTCATCTTCATTTTCAAATTCTTTACTTCCTACTAATTGATATGCATCGTATGTTGCTTCCAAAGCTATTTCGATTGAATTATAAATTTCTTCGTCATATTCAGCTAATGGATGTTGTAAACAATGGTTGTGCAAGTTTTCGGTTAATATGTACAGCCTATCCAATAATTCTAAATAATGCCCTTCGTTAATTTCTGATTTAGATACCATATTTTACAATTTTTATATAACCAAAGATACGAAAAATATTCGATATTGCCAAATAAAAAGGGGGAAAATCCCCCCTTATATTATAATAACTCTTAATGCGATTACATCATTGGAGGCATCTGCATTTGTGGTGCTGAATCCTTTTCTGATTTCTTTTCAGCTACAACACATTCGGTTGTAAGTAATAATCCGGCTACCGATGCTGCGTTTTCTAATGCTAAACGAGTCACCTTAGTAGGGTCAATAATACCTGCTTCAATCATATCCACATATTCATCCGTTCTCGCATTGAATCCAAAGTTACCGCCCGTTTCTCTTACCTTATTAATAATTACATCTGGAGAACCACCTGCGTTTAAAATGATAGTTCTGAATGGTGAATGAATTGCTGATTGAATAATATTAGCTCCCAATTGTTGGTCAGCGTTTTCTAATCTATCACGGAATTCAGTATTGAGTAATACCTCACTTGCTTTTACTAAAGCGATACCACCTCCAATAACAATACCTTCCTCAACAGCTGCACGAGTTGCGTGTAAAGCATCATCTACTCTATCTTTTTTCTCTTTTAATTCAGTTTCAGTTGATGCTCCAATATAGATAATTGCTACACCTCCACTTAATTTAGCCAAACGTTCTTGTAATTTCTCCTTATCATAGTCCGATGTACTACGTTCAATTTGTCCTTTAATTGTATCAATACGTGCTTTGATTGCTTCAGTAGTTCCACCACCATTGATAATAGTTGTAGTATCTTTATCAATACTAATCTTATCAGCAGTTCCACACATTTTTAATGTAGCCTTTTCTAATGTCAATCCACTCTCTTCAGATATTACAGTTCCGCCTGTTAAGATTGCTATATCTTCTAACATCTCTTTACGTCTATCACCAAATGCTGGTGCTTTAACTGCTGCGATTTTAAGTGAACCTCTCATTTTGTTTACTACCAATGTAGCAAGAGCTTCACCTTCGATATCTTCAGCTACAATTAATAAAGGTCTATTCGTTTGTGCTGCTGATTCTAAAATACCAATGATATCTTTCATTGAACTGATTCTCTTATCATACAAAAGTACATAAGGTTTTTCCAATTCAGCTTCCATCTTTTCCTGATTGGTTACAAAGTATGGTGAAAGGTATCCCCTATCAAACTGCATACCCTCTACGGTCTTTACTTCGGTTTGAGTTCCCTTAGCTTCCTCTACCGTAATAACTCCATCCTTACCAACCTTATCCATTGCATCAGCTAACATTTTACCAATTTCAGAATCATTGTTTGCTGAAATAGTAGCTACCTGCTCAATTTCTTTGTTAGTGTTAATCTTTTGTGATGTTCGTTTAAGTTCATTCACCACTTCGATAACTGCTTTATCAATACCACGCTTCAAATCCATTGGATTAGCGCCGGCAGTTACCATCTTAATACCATCAGCGAAGATAGCTTGTGTTAATACCGTAGCCGTTGTTGTACCATCTCCTGCTAAATCAGCGGTTTTAGATGCAACTTCTTTTACTAATTGTGCACCCATATTTTCGATAGCATCTTCTAATTCAATTTCTTTTGCTACCGATACTCCATCTTTAGTAATGTGAGGCGAACCAAACGATTTACCAATGATTACATTTCTGCCCTTAGGCCCCAAAGTTACTTTCACTGCATTAGCTAATGAATCAACTCCGGCTTTTAACTTTACTCTCGCATCGTTTTCAAATAACAATTGTTTTGCCATAATTTAATTTAATTTTTGTTTTTATTTCGTTTGTTATTACAAATATATGAAAATTATTTATAATTACCAAATTATTCATCACATAACTTAGCTTCTTCTATTAAATTTACAAACAAATATTCATTCGTTTGATTACTTTTTAATATTTTTTCGCACCCAATCCATTCTCTTAAATGTTTGGCGGCATCACCTTCTAAACTTTTATTAAATTTTTGGTATGGAATTCTACGAATTACTTCATATAATTCATCTCCCACATTTACTAAATCTAGCTTTCTCATCTCCAAAATAGTTGTATTCCTAAAATACCACAAGCTAAAATTAAACAAATGAATGTTTTTAGATTAATAGCTTCATTGAATAGAAAATAACTCATCAGAGCAAAGACAATGATACCAATCCCAAATCCAATAAGACGGGATGGCCAAATATCGCCATTAAAGCTGTGCACGAATTGTTCTACTGATTTTATGTATAACCAGCTTATCGGTATTGCCATACCCAATATAATAATTGGGTATTTATCATACCAATTATATTTGATGTTTCCCTGTAATTGTAAAAACGTCAATATTTGTGCTATGAGTCCATAGACAAATCCCAAAAGTAACTTATTCATTTATTTATATTTAATCCATATAGTCCGATATACTTATTCCGTCATCTTCTTGGGAATAAATAATATCATCCATCTCTTCACAATAATCATAGATATCATCTAATAGCGGGTGGCTTACACCATCTAAATCCATTTGCTTTAATGAATCTTTAATTTTGTAAATTATTTTTTTTAATTGCTCTTCCATCGTTTTTTATACTTTTGTTTCTATTGGAAATAAGTATTAATAAATTACGAATTTTAGCACATTGTTCATATTCTTCTATTTCTAAGAAATATTCCATAGCTTTATCCAATGTATCACCCACATTTTTTTCACTAACCATAAACACTACATTATCTGCCAGATTTGAAATCATAATTGCTTCAATCACTTCAAACTCACCTAAAATTAATTTTTCGCAATATCTAATTAATTCTGAATGTATTATATATTTGTTAGTATTCGCCCAATTCACCAAAGATTGGTTTCCAATATCAATATGTAATAGCATTGGTTTTATCATCCTTTATATGCTTTTATAGATAAAATTTTGAAATTATCATCAAATGTAATCACATCCATTATCTCTACTATTTCATTATCAATTTTAATTACTATGGTATTAAATGTTTTATTATCGGATTGAACGGTATCTAAAACTTTTAATTCAAAATCATTTTGGAAAAGCTGTTCATTTGCTTCTAATACTTTATCTGGCCTAAACCAACTACCATTCCAATCTACCAATGAAATCTTATCGGAATACATTTCAGATAATCCAGCCAAATCTTTGGAAGCAATCGCTTCAAAGTATTCATTTGTTTTAATTATAACATTTTTGTGCATAATAATTATTTTTTTATTCTATTTAATTGCTTCGTAAGCCATATATATGCCCCAAAGAATAGCCCCGCTATACAATACAAAACGAAGTTCGCTTTCCATAAACTGCCTGTCAGTAGCAGTAGGGAATATTGTACGGCATCGAATCCAAATGGATTGAAGAATAGTGCCAGCATTAACGCCATATCTTTGTATAACATTATTCTGTTTTCTTTGCTTTTCAGCTTGTTGATTGTTTTTACTATCACCCTCGTCCATTTTATATGATTTCGTTAAACAATACATAACCATTTAGAATAAGTATTCAAGTCCTTTGGTATTCGAACGTTTTAATTGGATATCTATTTCCGATTTAGTAGTTCCTTCCTTAACTTGCTTCTTATACCACATATATAAATCTTCCAACGTACCCTTACCTCTTTGCCTTTCTAAAGATTTCTCCCAAAGGTCTTTACCAAACTCCGCTGTAAGTTCTTTACGAAGTTTCCATAAAATAGATTTCTCATTTTTATCAGCTTCAATTTCTAACTTCAGTGCTTTAATTCGTTTCATCCTACCAGCTTCCAAAGAAGCCTGAATACGATTCTGCTCATCCGTGCCCCCATAATTCTTATAAGCATCCTCACCGGCTTTCTGGGCAGATTCTTTAACAATCTGAGCCTCACTAAACATATAAGAATAATTAAAGTCACCATTTCGGATTTTCAATAATAGTGGAGCATCTGCTTTAAGTGGTTTGCTAGGTCTACCCTTTGTCCACCATCTAAATTTATTATATGCCATATTTATTTACGTTTTAATACATTATCAAATTCCCATCTAATATTTAGGGATTTGTTATTTACGAATACATCTATTTTACCATTACCATCTACATCGGCTATATTTATCATATCATTATATGCTATACTATTTGAAGTATTATCAATGATATCATTTGTATTTTCAATATAACTAATATTATTGGTGGTCTTAAACATATTCAGTTTCCATTTTCCATCTGATGTATTTGTAGTTATTATAAGTTCCTTAAATCCATCTTTATCAAAATCATATACATCTACTTCCGATATAGTGGCAGTTTTTGGTACATCTATTCGAATTGAATTAGCTTGTGTAAAGTTTGCACCATCTCCCCACAAAATTCTGAATCGGTTTGTGTAAGTCGGATTGTTAAGTACATCGTTAATAACCAAATCTAAATACCCATCGCCATTTACATCAACCAATTCGGTTACATCGGCCCATTCAATTACATCTATATCCGATTTTCTAACAGTAAAATTTCCTTTACCATCATTTATTAGTAACTTATTAGATAATCCTTTCCCATGATGTGTACTAAATATTAGTAAATCAATATCACCATCTTTATCTATATCACCGGCGGATGCGGTTCTCCAAATTCCCTTCCAATCACTTAGCTCTTTTACTTTAAATGATTTTCCACCCACATTAAACATTATATTATTTGGTAAAATCGGGTCACAATACCAACAAGTACTCCAATCAGTTCCAGACGGGTCCATTCCCGATTGTACAAAAATATCTTTAAAGCCATCTCCATCAAAATCAGCAGCTATCAACTTACTACCAAATATTTTTTTATTATCTATTGGTAAATTGATTTTTGTTAATGGATTTCCACTATAAAATGTTGGACCTGGCCAAGTGTATGCAACATTCACATCATACCCTTCGAACATAATCACATCATCCGACTTATCATTATTAAAATCAAATTGTACAAACGAAGCAAATCCATTTGGTATATTTAACCATTGAGGTAATTCTACTTTAACTACCGGCTTAGTTTCGGTTGTTGATACTAATGGTAATACATCTTCTTTCTGGCAGCTAGTTAAAGCTATCGATAAGATTAATATTATTCTTTTTAAGATTTTCATATAGATTTATTTTTGATTCTAAAAATTCAAATGATTCCGATGAGCCAGTTAATGAATCGTATTTTTCATATCTTTTTACAAACGATTCTAATCCACTTTTATTAAACTCTTCACTCAAATCTTCAACACTTCTAAGGTAACATTGATTGAATCCCATTGATTATTTTATTTTAGGAAATAGTATATTTTTCATAAAGTCTTTTGCTTTATCTTCACCCAATTTTGCTTTAAGTACGTTATACGTTCTTTCATTCTTTTGTTGATTTTCACAATAACGATTCTGAGCTGCTTTAATGTATGAAACTCTATCTAACGCCTCTTTGGAATCATTTAATACATGCAAATATATTTTAAAACAATCGATTACATTACTTGATAAAGTATTCAACTCATTATCGTTTGGAATTATAGCCAAAGCTGTTGCTGAAAATATAATTTTAGCCCAATCTGGCAATGGATAATCCTTTTCATATTTATATGCACTCTTTATAGAAGTTGTATTATCAACAGGACTCCAATCCATAAATGCTGCTAATGGTTTCTTTTCGGTACATATAATATCGAATCCAAATATAGGATGTTGATAGTTTTCGGTTGGAAAGCATGTTATATGTAATACTTCTAAATTCTTATCACTATATCTTTCAATATGTGCTAATCTGAATTTATCAGCTACAAATCGTTTATTACTCCACCCAAAATCTTCAGTAGGTATTTCTTTCCCACCATTTTGAATGATTGTATCCTCAATTTTATCAGCTATACTATTAAGAATGTGTTTGTAATTCATCTAATATGTTTATAATGTATTGAAATCCTTTGTTTACTTCATCAGCCCATTCATCTTTTTGAACACTACGAATTCTACCAACCAATTCTGGCACATTATCAAAATCATACATTCTACCTTTGCCAGGAACTTTTGATTTCATAATCTGTCCACCAAACATCAAAGCCATATAGTTCAAATAAATATGCGGATATAAATCTTTTGTTTTTAATCCTTCTAAATATACACCATACTTTGTAGTTGCTTCAATTGTAGGAAATGTATCCGATACTTCCTTACTTAGTTCCATAATATCATCAAATATTTTTGTTAACCTAGCCATTTCAGGACCAATATCAGCGGATTTATGCTCTTCTATACATTGAAATATAGATGCTTGCTGAATTAAATAATGTTGATATTCTTTTTTAGAAAGTTCCCCTCTAACCATTCGTTGGTTGAACTCCATTTTCTCAGCTTTACTATGTAGTTCCGCTGTTAATTCTCTTAATCCCATATTATTTCTTTTTAGTTTTCTTATATTTTTTAGCAGCCAATTTTAGAGCTTCATTGGGTTCAATCAATTGACCGTAGTCATCGTATTCACTCTCATCTTCATCAATATCATAGTGTAATCCCTCATTACCATTCTGTCCAATGATATCCATTCTTTTTTCTAATTCCGTTTCGGATAGCATATTAACATACTCCTCAGCTGCTCTTCTTAATTCAGGCGATGGTTCATACATACCCATATCCCTACTATTCTCAAGCTCCTCTTCTTTGTACTCATCTGCTCTATCCACAATCCATTGCTTCCAAGCTGAATCGTGATACCCTAATCCAACTATCAATGTGTGGAACACATCCATCAACTCATCAATATCAGTATCACTATGGTTTAATTCCACCGATACTTTTGTACCATATTGTTGTGCCGTAATTATTGTTGGCTTAATAAAATCTGCTATACTTTTATTCATATACTTTGTTTTAATCGAACCATTGGGTTCTGTTTGTTTTAATATTAACTATACCATCATCGTTGAACTTTGGGTCACCACCTTTACGGGCAGCTGCTTCAGCTATCTTTCTCGCTCTTTCATCATCACCAACCTTACCCAATTCCTTAGCTCTCTTCAGCTCTTCGGTTGTTAAAGCATCTCCCTTTGTTAAGGATGCGAATTGCTTTGCGTGATATTGACCGATGGGTGTAGTGAATTGTTTTAAGTATGCTGCTTTAGTATCTAAGTATTCAAAGAAATCAGCTTCACTTAATTTAGCCATTTGCTCATCGGTTAATTCATTATTTGGATTATAAATCATCGATATCAATTTCAGGGTTTAGTTTATAAAGTAACTCACCATTTTGGTCAACTGAGTCCATCACAATAGTTCCATCCATTACCATTTCGCCGAATGTTTTGTTTACACCTTCGGTTGTAACCTTTTGGATTATTTCCATAACTTGCTCATCTGATAAATGGATATCTTCTATTTGTTCCCAATTACGTTGCATCTGCATTTCAAATTCTCTACGAAGTTTGAATGGGTCACAAAAAATATATTGTTCATAGAAATCGCTGTTATCCAATTCACTCATTATATTATCAGCCGTTTCTACTATTTCGGTTAAGATATTCATACGGATTATTTTTGTTCATTAAATAATTTAAATGCCTCCGCTTCTTCTTCTTTGGTTGGAATGTATGTAGTTTTATAATACTCATCATCATAAAACATATCATCTGGAAGTATAGAACCACTTTTAATTTGATTCCAAAATTCTATTTCTTCATTGGCTTTTTGTTCACACCATTGTTGAAATTGATACTCATCATCAAGCATATCAGCATTACTTCCAGTCATTTGCTGTTGATACTCCATAAATAACTCTTTCATTTTTCCCATAACTATCTGCTTTTAATGTTAGTAATAATATTTTCTAATAATTCAACTTCGTTTTGAAACACAGCGATTTCGAATTCATTTCTACTTTCTTCAATAGCATGCTCTACCACTTCAATTACAATAGTTTGGAATCGCTGAGGTGACATATTACTATATGTAAATTTGTGATTAGTAATAGTAATACCATCATCCCCAATTCTTAACCAATATTCCAATCTCTTATTTACCAAAAAATATCGCCCACTTATTGGAGCCATTTTAATTTCGGTATCAGATTGCTTACATAAATTTGTTACAATATCCAAAATAAGTTGCTCTTTCTCATTGAATTTATACTTCGGATTTAGTTTTTCTTTTAACCAAGTTATCATATCTTTAAGGATTAAATTGTTTTAGTTTTTAAATATACGAAAAAAATTCCAATTAATCAAGTATTATTTTAGCTATTTTTGTAACACCATTTGATTTAGCTACAATAGTTAAGGTATCTCCCTTCATATTATACATAGGTGCTATTACCGTATTAATACTACCATCAGCTGAATTATAACATACGGGATTGATGGTAGGTACTTGTGCAGTTTTAAGATTAACCACCTTAATACTATCTACAATTTGCCATCCCAATCCTCTCCATGTCCTACGATATATTGTACCAATCGTTTCACCCTGCTTCAGTGTCCAATAGTGTGAACTTTCCCATTCAACTTTCTCTCTCGGATTATCTGGCACTCTACCATTCATAGTAATTGAGCCTGATACTCTATGGATATTTTGGGTTGTTGTTGAATATAATTTAAAATGAGAATACCCATTCACATCAATTGGTAAACGGGCATCTATATTAATTTCAACATCCTTATTAGGAAACAAATCCTCTTTACTGCATCCTACCAATAGTAAAGACCCAATTAGTAATAGTAAATTAGTTTTCATATTATTCGGTTTCGTGAGACATCCAATCTTCCATTTCTTTTCCTAACTTTGGATTAACCTCTTTTAAGTGTTCAAATGTTAATTCGTATCTTCCGTTTTGTACTTTCTGAATAAACAATTCATCGTGAAGTGAATCAATTAAATTTGCCTTTTCGATATCGCCACCAACTACCACTTCAATCTTTTGTTCAGCTCTTAACTTACTTAATTCTTTTTGTTGGAAGTAACACACTACTAAAACTGCTACGGCGCCCGTTCCTACGATTGCTTTTTGATACTTTGCTATAAACTCTTTCATACTATTTAATTTTTATTATTCTAAGCTTTTATTTCGATTTCATATGCCTTTGGAGAAGGTAAGCCACTATATTCACAATGCATCTCCTCTCTATATTCTTTTAGCTTTTCTTTTGCATCATCACTAAAATAAATACCATCTGATTCCATATCAGCGATAGTTCTATTCACAGCTTTATAAATAATTTCCTTATCCTTTGTTGGAACTTTTTTATCTTCAAAAAGTTTAGCTGCCAAAACAAATAGAGCATCTCTACCATACATTTTGGCATTAGCATCATATTTATATCCTTCCTTATCCATTCTACTGAACTCTCTATACATTGCTACAAAGAATACAATAAATAAAGTTGATACGATGGTTGTTAGAATTATAATATCTAAATTTTCCATTTTACTTTCGTTTAATGTTTACAAAATTAACTAATCCCAAAATTGTTGGAGGCCATAATCCAATAAAGATTGCCTTCAATGGGTTGTTCTGAACTATGTAGATGTATTCACTTGCGAATATACATACTACACAAATTGCTATTATAAGAATTTCACTTATGCTAAATTTTTTCATATTATAATTGTTGTATTTTAATTAAAACTTCGGTTACATCTTTATCGGTTAGATACCCCAATACATCATTTGTAATTGGCGTATCATATGTTAATTCTCCTTCATTACTTAGTACAGCTAATTCATATAATCCATCCTTACCTCCATAAGAATATTCGTGTCTAACTACACTAGCACCATATCCATTTTCAAATGTGATACGGGCAATTATACCATCAGCCGATGGGTGCTGCTTAAATTCTAAATCTTTAAATGTTTTCATTTGTTTTAGGTTTTATGTTATCGAAGATAGTAGGGGATTCGAACCCCTACTCATTCCAAACTATCTTATTTAATGTTCTTAAACATTTGTGGTACTTCACCATAAACTGGCAACTTACCATCCCATTTGTTAATGTATTCCAATTGTAATAACAATGGAGTTAATGTTACTTGCTTCATTCTATTTGATTCAGCTTCTGCTTTAGCGGATGTTAACATCGCCTGTGCATTACCTTCTGCCGTTGCTACTTTAATCTTCGCCTGTGCTTCAGCCGTTTTAACTTCATTCTCTGCTCTCAATGCTGCCTGAACCGCGTTGTTCTTAGCTTCAATTGATTTCTTAAACGTTTCAGGGTAAATTAAATTAGATGTGAACTGATTAATAACAAATCCCTCCTTTAACAATTGTCCATCCAATAATCTACGAACCTCAACTTCAAAGATTGCTCTATTACTAATCAATTCATCAGCGGTATATTTGTTAGTTGCTAATCTGAATGCATCATACACTGCTGTCTTTAAGAATCCTTCTTCGATATCTTCCAATGGTCTACGATACTTAGCGAAGATAGCCGGTACTTTCTCTCTTTGTACCGAATAGTTCATAATAGGCGATACACTAAACTCCGAACCATCTTTACTATTCACAATGAATGAATTCTCACCCTTGTATTCCTTATGTTGAATAAACGTTGGGAACTCATAGATGCGAGTTGTAAGTGGATTATAAAATACCATACCCGTAACAGCGGTTACATCATCCACACCTTTGTTATCACCATACTGATTTACTTTAACACCTACGTGTCCTGCATCAATTCTTTCACACGAATTGAATAATACTACCAATAGGATAAATCCTAATACACCTGCGCTTATTCCTTTAATCATTTTTTTAATTTTTAATTGTTGTTCTAATTTTAATTGTTCTCTTTCTCTTTCGATTTCAGCTTGCCTTTGTGCCCAAGCATCATTGATATCATATGCCATATTATTTTGTTTTTGGTTTACGTTTTGCTTTTTCTTTAATAGGTTCAATCGGTTTAACTTCATCTACTATTTGTTGTGTATTTGTAGCATATTCATATAATGCCAAACCACCCCATATTAGTAATAGTAATGCGCCTACCCCACCTAATATATTTAGAAAGGTATTAGCGGCTGTTAATGCTGGGAATATCCCATATGTTGCCAATAAAACTATTGTAATAAAGGTAACGATTTGCTTTTTGTATTTACTTAATTTTTCCATAATGTTAATATACGATTTTATTTTTAATTTACCAAATTTTAAATCCTCCGCAGTTACGAAGGAATACTATCCACTCCTTTAATCTACCTAATGAAGTGCTATATGAAGATTCTACCATCGTACCATTTTCTGCTACAACCGGTGCATATAAGATATCCCCATATTCATATTGTTCATTCAATGATTGTGTAAATTCCGATGGAATGAATTTACCTGTTCCGGCTTCACACCAACTACCCATAACAATATAAATTCTATCATCATCTTCGGTAAGGTATTCATTGTATGAATTGGATATTAGCAACTCAATAGCATCTGCTAACTTATCACATTGCTTTTGTGTTCTCAATCCTTTACCATCATTTGAACCCCAATAAGATGTATCGTAATCCAACTTGTTACTTAACATGGCTGATTCCGATAGTGCGAGAATGGGTCTCCATCCCCACCAATTAGAACAGAAGTAATCTCCTGTTTCCGTTTTAGGCTTTCTGCCTGATATATCTACTCCCATAGTTTATTAATTTAAATAAAATAATTCTAATCCCTTTGGCATTCCTACGATAACTTCCATAGGAATTTGGCTACTGTGCATCATAATTTATATTTTAAAGTTCCTCAATAATTCCCAATATCTCAGCCACTACAAAGAATGAGCCAGCTGGAATTAGTAAACCATTACACAATGCGATACCTGCAATAATTCGTAGTATTGATTTAACGATACTAATACGAAAATGCCAATTTGTTTTTGATTCTTTTACTTGCATATTATTGTATTTTTATCATACTCTAAAAAAACATAGAACCCCACTAAAAGTGGGGTCTATGTAACCGGGGTGGGAGAGTTATGAGTATGAGTTATGAGTAATTCCACCCCTTATATTTTTACCAAACAATTTCATCTTTTGGTGTTTCTGGCACAACGTTATCATAAAGTCCTTCGTTGTTTTCAGTTCTCACATATTTCTGAACCAATTGTTTGATGTATGTACGTTCTGAATCCATACCACCATCCTGCGAATACATTGGGAAGATAGCAACTTCAGCTGCTTCAATTAAGTTAAACCCATCGTAAATCAAACCGGCCATCTCTACCGAAGTACGAGTCGAAACTGCTGTGGTGATTTTACCAATATCGGATTTGATTTGCTCACGAGTGTGGTGAGTGATTTCAGCGATTGCTCTCAAGTCCTCAGCGTTTGTATCGGGATACAACATAGTAAGTAACTCAAGCTCTTGCTCAGCGTTCAACACATCCACCTCAATCGTTACAAATCGGTCAACCAATGCACGGTCAAGAACACGTGTCGATGTAAATTCGTTACCAATGTTAGCGGTAGCGATGAAGGTAACACCTTCGGCTACTTTAACGATTGGTGAATCAACAGCCTCATCCAAACGTAAGTAACGTTGAGTTTGGTCTAACACAGTCATTAAGATATTCCACGCTTCAGGGTGTGAACGGGATAACTCATCCAATAGAATAACTGAATAAGGGGTCTTAATGGCTTTAACGAATGCTGATTCATTAAAGTAAGTACCTTCAGCTTTACTGAAGTGAGTATTACCAATAAGTGATGCTCTCGGGTCCTGCGTTGCTCCTAAGTTAAAGTAGAAGAACGGACGATTAAGAGCTTCAACTAATGCTTTAGCTGCCATAGTTTTACCACTACCTGCAGGTCCAGTCATCATAATATTTTTAGCTCTAACTGCTGAACGAAGTAAGTATTTCCACTTCAATTCAGTCATAATAAGATTCTTAGGTTTAAGGGCGATACCATCTCTATGGATAAAATCGATAACTGCCGTATGGTCAGTTGGATTTTCCACCACAGTCTCAGCGATGGCGGTATTGATTGGTTTAACCAACATTTCCGTATATTGATTCATATCAACCATACGAAACGATTTCTGTCCGTTTTTGTTAATGTGTGAACGGATAGCTGAACCACTTTTGTTAGCTTTCTTTCTAAGGAAAGATGAAACAATTGTAGAATCGGTTTCTACTTCACCGGCCGTATTAACTAAATTAAAACGATTGCCAACATTTTCAACTTTGTAGATTTCATTAGTGTAACCTACTAACACTTCTTTTTTTGAATTTCTCATAACTCTATTTTTGAAGATTAATAATTAATAACTCTCTCATTGTTTACACAATATACGAAAAATATCCGATATTGCCAAATTTATTTTCATTTATTTTAAAAATATTTCAGAAATATACCATAAATAAGGGGTCAAATTCTCACATAAACCCGGCAGGAATCGATTATCTCTACCCAATAAGGTCAGTATTTCATTCTTCATATTAGTATAGTTTATATTCATAACTTATTGATAATCAATGGGTCATAAGTAGTTGATAATCAATCACTTATGAACCCATTAGTTTTTATTACTTTGTAAGAAACAATTCATTCAAAGTCTTAGTAATTGGAATGATATCGTTAATGTTAATGAAACGGCTATCTTCGCCATACATCGTTTTGAATTTACGTTTTGATGAATCGTGTTCGTAATCTGAAACGAAGTAAGCCATCACCTTAACACCTTGCTCTTTAATTTTCTTAACCATTTTACGGGTATGTTGTAATGCAACATCACCATAGTAGTTAGTACCATCTTCACTAAAGTTAGGTTCACCATCACATATGTTTAAGAAGTATGAATCTACATCCTTAGTAGTTGGAACAAAGTATTTCATAGTTGCTTCGTAACATAAACCTTCAGGCGTTGTACCATTGGCTTTAAGTGCCGGAAACAAACGTTTTACTTTATCGAACTTATCAACTCTACTATCATATGCCTGGCAGATGTAAGCTTTTGTACCCCATATACCTCTGATTGTAACCTGAACATTTAAGTTACTAACCATTGATGCTGCTTTACAAATAGCGATTGTAGTTGTAAGTGCTTTATCCCAAGTACTACCACTCATCGAACCACTACCATCCAAACTGATATGTAAATTAGCTTTCTTAAACTTATCCACATCCTTAGTACTGAATACGTTTACATAATCATAACCAAGTCCGGCAATCAATCTACGGTCAATCTTACCACTCTTTTGGCGAGGGTTATCGGTAACACGTTCTTCACTACGAATTGCCAATCTCTTACCTAATAACGTACCCAATTGAATACCTTTTCGTAAAGTTGATTCATTGTATCCGTAGAATTTACCATCACCACCATATGTACTCCACTCAGCGAAAGGGAAAGCGTAATCCTTCATTAACTCTTCAGTCATACGTTTTGATACGATACATTGTGTACCTTTAAGATATACACCATTACTTTGAGTTTCTCCACCCACACTAACTAATTCAGTACCACTTTTTTCAACCGAATCAAGCAACTTATCATCTTTCTTACTGATTGCTTTCTTTTTGATTTGATTATTGATAAAATCTCTCTGATTCTGAATTTTCTTATCAAGTTGTTTCTTAATATTATCAGATAATGTTTCTTTACTTTTACCATTAGCATCATCCTTATCACCATCAGCTTCAGAATTACTATCACTATCAGATTCAGAACCATTCATATTAGGTTGTTCCTTCATAGAACCACCGCCTGTTGAAGGCGATTGCTCATCGTTTGAAGCATCGTTATCAACATCTTCTTGCTCACCTTCGTTACCTTCACCACCATTACCTTCGGATTTTTCAGGCGTACCATCTTTATCTTGCTCACCTTCACCACCATCCTGCGGTTTAGGTTGGGATTGTGGAAGCGGGTCGATTGCCAATCCAATGATTTCAGCTATCTGCTCGGCCACAATTAAACTATCATACGTTGATAATAATCTACTAATGTTTTTAAGTTCAACCAATGAATAAATCTTAGCCAAACCTTTAAGTTTATTTAACTTAGTATTGGGATTGGTAAGATTGATAACACGGAACATATAAGAATCGATTGTTTCATCGGTAAATTCATCCGAAACAATTCCCTTATCAATTACTTTATCATTGAAGTATTCATCATATAAAGCACGATAGTAATCTCTATAACCTGGACAGGTATTATAGATGTATTGGTCAATACGTCTATCTTCAATCCAATTGGTAAGGTTTTTAATCAATTGCCAAACCTGTCCATTGTGAACATTTTTTGATTCAAACAATTCTCTCAAAGATTGAGGAACTGAATAACTACTAAATGTATCAAAATTTGTTAAATTGATATGGGATGCTTCGTGCAATGCTAATCCAACCGCCACATCAAATTTATCTGGCTTAACTTCGGCTGATAATACTACCGATTTACCATCAGTATAAGAATCACCTTTTTTGTAAAACTTAACAGGAATGTTTTTGTTGGTTAAGATATTAACGAAGTTACCAATTGCTCTTCGGTGAGCGGATAACCTTAACATCTCTACAGTCGATGATTGTGAAGATGATAACTTTTTTGTTTGAAATGAATCCGTTTCCGCATCATAATATGATTCGGTGAACATTTCATCATCATAACTACTCCATTCATCAGCCCAAAAGGATGATGCAGATGATACTTTGGATTTTTTGTTGGAACTAAATTTGGATAGATAACTCATATTACTCATTTTTATAGTTTAACTCTCAATTGTTATACAATATACGAAAAATAATCGGTATTGCCAAACATTTATTGAAATAGTTTTTAATAGATTGATTATCAATTAGTTACGCATAAAAAAAGACCCACATATGTAAGTCTTTGATTATCAATTAGTTATGAGATACTACTTTTTAACGTTTTTTATCATTGCTACCGTTGCTTTATACACCGGCGATTGCTTATCATACTTCAAAGCAGATTTTACTTTAATCATTTTACCCGTTTCAGGATTCTTAACTTTTTTATCAGCTATACCTTTTGGTAAAAGAGATGCTAACTTTGTAGGGTTATTAACCATCTTTTCAGAACCCGGCTCAGCTTTTGTTTGTACCTTCGGTTCATCAGCTTTTTGTGGTTCATCTTTGGGTTCAAATGTAAATACTTGCCCACCTTTCAATTTACTATATCCTTGTGCTATTTTACCGGCTGAAAATTTTCCGATATTAAATGCTTCACCTGATTTCGAATCGATGAATGTTGCTTCACCTTTTGCTTTAGTTTCTTCATCAGCGAATAGTACACTATCTTGCTGATACTTCTTACCTAAAGATTGGATATGTTCTTGCGATATGTTTGGTATGAATAATGATTTTTCCTGCGTAGGTACTTTCATATCATCGGGACAATCTTTGTATTCGGTATCAGGCTTTCTACATTCCTGCCACATACCATCTACATGCACATACCCATATCCCAATTTACGCAAATCGTTTTCTAACTCTTTATTTCTTTGTTTGTTTTCAGCTGCGGTTAATTCACCTCTACTCGCAGTTACTACTCCCCAATTTTTCATTTTAGGATTAGAAACTACGTGTTGGTATATTCTACCTAACGATGCTTCGTTCAAATCGTATCTACCTGCTTTTATCATTAGTGTATTATCTTTTGTATAAATATAAACTAAAGCTGAAAATCATCAGTTGGATTGAATCCTTTTGCTTTAGTTGGTGAATTACTTTGTGCTTTATTTCCAACCACTGTAATCTTTGTTGTTGGTTGAGGATTGGATTGTTGCTCTTTTATAGCATCCCTAATTTCTTCTAATAAGGTTTTAATAATTGTAAACTGCTCAACTTCCATATATTTTATTTATAATGTTTCATGTGGCCACCAATCTTCATCCCACCCATCTCTGCCAGCAGCTGCTCTTCGATGCATATCATCTTCTTTATTAGAATATGGATATTTTTTTTTCCTATTAAGAATTCTTTTAGTCAAAACATTAGATAGAAATAAAGCTATTAATGATTTTCGTCTAGCTGGCGATGACCGTTTCATATTTATTTTTCGTTGATTGTGTTATTCCAAGCATAAAATAACCATAATATTGCTATACTACGTTCCCACCAAGTCCATTGAGTTGGATTAAAATTTGCTTCTATAAATGAAAATATCAAATAGATTAATACCATTTGAAAAATCATAGTAAGCGGTTTGACTAATTTGTTAATATTCATAGTTTAGTATAATAGTTTATTTGCTGTTAAGGATGGATTCGAACCACCACGATGCGATTCAGTAAGTAACATCCGCCGGCCGGCTTGGTGGTCTACCCCATATTACTTACCTATTTCGTTCTCATCACCCCCGAGACAGGAGGGCACGTCTGCCAATTTCATCACTTAACAATATTGCGGAAGGGGTAGGATTCGAACCCACGGTACCTTTCAGTACTTCGGTTTTCAAGACCGACGCGATAGACCAACTCTGCCACCCTTCCTTTATATACAACTATATGTATATATTATAATATTTTTTCATCACCGAAATCTCTGGTGTCTAAAACATTTTGCCTTCTTCTCGCTTCTTCAGCTTCTCTATACCATCGAATCCAAGTTAAGGATACATCGATTGGTGCAAGAACCCACGCCATCATCACTACCATAATAGTATCTAATTCAGGAGAACCACCAGTAGGGTCATTGCTATATCTTTTATTCAGATTACGGAATAACTGATAGAAACAATAGATAACACAAATTGCATAATACGTTAAAAACATAACTTCTTTTTTAATTTTTAATAAGGTTGAGTTTGTGAGGAATGATTCGGATTAAAAAGGTTATCCAAGTTTCAATGAGTTTTGATTATATTGAACTTGCGCGACCAGAGACCCTAATATTGTTGAAGTTTGTTAATAGTTCATTATCTTATTCGTTCATCCGCTTCGTGGCTCAGAAGTTGTATTGTAAGAATAAACTAATCAATCAGTTTCAAACCCCACTCACTCAATATTTTTAGATTTGGGTATTAGAATTATGAATATCCAATTCGTTTTGATATTCTTCAATTTTAATTTGAAGCCCTGCTACAATTTTTTCAATATCCACAATGTTCAACTCTACCTCTTTTATCGATTGAACACTACCATACCTTTCTGTCTGCTTACCTTCATCGGTTGGAACTTTCTTTAATTCCTTTACGATTCCTTTCAACTCCGCCAATGCAAAGATTTGGTGGTACACAGGTTGGTTTGCCGAATGGATTAGTGCTTTTAACTCTACCAATTCATTTGATAAGTTAGTAATTTTATCCAATGTATCATTCATTGAATATCTACGAGGATTACCTTCCTCAATTGAGTTATACTTTTTTAGTATCTCAAAATTAGCTTTCAAATCGGTAACCAATTTGTTCTTTTGTTTTAATGCTTGTTTTACATTCATGTCTTTTAAATTTTATTGTTTAACAAATATACGATTAATATTTTAAATTACCAAATCTTTTTAATGTGAATCACCAACGTTATGCTTTTCAGCGAAGATTAAATAATCGGGATTGATAACTTTTGCTACCTTCTCTCTAGCGCCTGTATAATGTTTGATTACAATTCCTTCCTCCGGCACTTTAGTGTTTGGAATGAAATTATTGAATACATACTTATCTTGCACTTCTTGTGACCAATTCCCAAAATGCAAAACATCAACATATGGTAATCCCAATACTTCAGAAATTTGTAGGTTAGCTACATTAGGACTTAAGTACTCACCATTCTCCTTTACATCGAATCCTACGAACTCAATCTCTTTCAACCCATACTCATATCCCTTTTGGATTCCAGCTCCATAAATCTCACCATATAAGGTAATACCATCACCGATATCTGCGCCGGCTTTAACATACTCCCACAATTTATTTTTGATATCATATTTCTTTTCAATATCATACCAAACATTAGTATCATAGAATCCATTGGAATCAGAACCTTTCTCTACATTATGTGAACCCACTACGAATTCGTACCAATTCCACTTATCACCAAATCCAAAGAAGTCCTTAACATTATCCCAAAATGATAATCTAATCTTTTTGATAATACCATATCTTGCATTTGT
>ENA-OSIY01000520-OSIY01000520.1-marine-metagenome-genome-assembly--contig:-NODE-520-length-21312-cov-15.148905_pt1 | contig 21312 bp, 40 predicted proteins | sample MGYA00237884_ERZ534233 | MGnify/ENA primary metagenome ERZ534233 (study PRJEB26412, sample SAMN06343840) | marine metagenome | isolation source: estuarine water | place: USA: Columbia River Estuary... | reverse complement strand
GAAATATTTAAAGCAATCATAAATGCCTTAACAACACAATCGTTGGTTTCTTTTTTAGCTAATTCACTACTAGCTTGTGCGATGTTGTTGTACTCAACAAAATATTCTTGTTTGAACATTTCAATCTCTTTACCCCAATTTCCTCTTTTTGCTCTTTCTGTAATCATCATAACCTTAATTTCTTATACGTAAATATACGACCGCCATCTGCGTTCTCCAAATATTTCATATGACGCCTTTATATCCGTATATCCTTTGTCGATGGGTGAAATTTTTTAGTACTCTACGGATGCGCATCTTCGGATTTTTAAAAAAATTGGCCATATGGAACTTGTGGATTAATTTGGGGATATATAAGGATATACTATCGACGATCCTATAGGTATATTCGATATAGTAAGTGGTCTAAGTCCCTTTCTCCGCGTATCCACGCCCTGGTGGACATCAGCGCGCGTGGTATCTTATTACTTACATATGCGGTATATATGCCGCCGGCCGTCCGTCAGTAGATAGGCCGGACGCCCAACCGGCACCGGCCCACCATATCACGGGGTCATGTGGTTTTGTAAGATAAGGTTATGTAAGATCAACCCCGCGTATTTTTGCTTGTTCCATCACCGCATCGATATCATCTTGACAGTGGACGGTTTCAATATATGTTTTGGCCAGTTGTCTGAATGTGAAATTATCAATGCTGGAATTTGGATATTTCACCTGTGCACCCACCACACCTAATAGCTTTCCCACACGTGTGGATAGTTCCATTGCTAAATCGTACATTGAATTGTCCATGTTATTTATTTTTTACACAGGCAAACATACCGATTGCCATCATGAATACTAATGCGGTGAAGAATATCTCGTTAATCGGATCAGCAAAGTGAATCATGTGTTGTACTGTACCTTTCATCATACCAAATCCAAGTAGTGAACATGCAGTTCCACCTACCAAATACTTAATGTCTAAATTTTTCATCATAACCTTTATTTATCTTTATGTCGTCAATATACGAACCCCCCCTTGGGGATCCAAATTTATTTTAAATTATTTTAATGAACTTCTATAACGGTAATGTAAACACTGAACATACCCACCACACAATGTACCGAACGTTCTGAATAATTGATTATCTACATTGGCAACTACCTCGGCACCATCACTACCAATATTAACCTTAATATCACTTGCAGTCATATCATCGGTAAGGTGTTTTGCTAATGCACGATTCAATTTAGCCATGTTTTGGGCAATGAAATCCTCACGGTAACGGGCTTCCCAACCACTACGTTGTTGCAACTGTAACTCATAAACCATAAACATCAAATCCTTACTGTAACTCATCTCACGTTGACCTTTATAATCAGATGGGTAATTAACAGGCAACTCATATTGTTGTAACTCATAATTATATTTTTTAAACATAGTCATGTAAACGTACTTATGAGCACTATCATATTCATTTATACTTTGCTCACCATTGTAACGTTCTTGAACAACGGGGTTGTTTTCAATGGCCATCCATTTCTGGAATTCACCATATTTAACTTTCATACCATTAATTTGACGGTTGGCTAATTGCTCAACAATCTGTTGGGCCTCGTTTTGGATGTTTTGTAATGCTTTCATAACCTTTATTTTTCTTAACTTATCTTACCCGGTGAATATACGAACGATCCCTCGGGGAGCCAAATTTATTGTTGGAGAAAGTCATGAGCGTTTATGAACAATCCGTGAACATTGCGTGTACCTTGCGGTTCATATATACTCATACCTCTAGGTAACTTAGGTTGGGGGGCGAGGAAAAGGGGTTAGACCACCATTACCTCTATATTACCCATCACGCTGTCCGTTTATCACATACAATACAAATATCACAATATTTCTATATCCGTATATGGATTATTTGTCACATTTTATATTGCTTATATAAACATAAATTTAGGGTCGTAACATTCCACGACCCCATTTTCCAACGCGTTTATAAACACTTATTTAACGAAAGTAAACGCGTTTACTTCACGTGAATAGACGTTGGATTAACCGCATCCAAAGCCGCCTCAACCCGTTTCAACATCACAATCAAATCATCAATCTCATTAATAGCCCATTGTTCAGTTTTCAACACATAAAATGCTCCACCATCACCATCTATTCCAAGACTCGATTTGGCCTCAACGATCAACGTTTCACCTTCTCCACCGTCCACACAATTCTCATCCTGTTCAAACTTAAACGTCATTGTATCCAGTGATGGTTTATTTGGATTATATCGTTTTGGAACATATGGAGCCGGAAATTCAATCGTTGTCTCACCCGTTGTATTGTTCTCATCCGTCACCGTATTATTCATATCTGGATTACCTCCCCACCACGTTATTTCTCCGCTATGGTTTAATTGGATTTGTTTACCCGCATCACTATTCTTGAGCCAACATTTCCACTGTTCATTGTACCACTCATATCCATCTATTATCTTGAATTTGGATTCGGTTTCAGCATGTCTGTTTCTCATCAACCAAGATAGAAACGCAAACATATTCATGTCTAAATCATTCATAAATAAAAATTTATTTTTATATTATTGTTATTGTTTTACCTCGTTTCATATCCTCTATTGTCCACTGAGCACCTGGTTCTTTATCTTTGATTTTCTGAATCCATTGTTTTACCTCTTGCCAAAATGTTATTGCACTTGGTGCTTCATCATCATATGTTCTCCAATATTCATAATTTGGATTTGACTCTAATATTTCATCAACTGTAACAAAAGCACATTCAATTGCCTCCTTATACCTTGAATCACAACTATTGATTCCCCCACTTAATGAACCATTATTTGGTAGCATGTAATAGTATCTATTAACTAAATCGTTTGCTTTTTCTCTTGTATCCATATCGTATATACGTATTTAAGTATTGTAATTGGTTGAGCAAGCTTTGCTGCTTAATTATTATTGATTATTAAATTTATTTAATACTTCTTCAACACTCATTGCTTCAAACTGAGCATCATATTTTTTATATAAACGCTCTTCGCTTCTATAAGTATCTAATGTAAACTGAATATAGCTACCTGATGTAAATTTGATTTCAATTACTTCAAAAGTACCACTGTATTTACTCCATTCCATTTTAGATTCAACTGTTGCATTTGGATACAACTTTGTATACTTGTCAATAACACTATTTTTTAATGAGTTTTTCTTAATATACTCATCATAACGATATTGAGAACGCTCATTGTACGTAATTAATTTTTGAAACAATGTAGCTGGTTTGATGTAACGATATTGATCTTGAATTGTTGAACTTTGAACTTTACCTTTTTCAAAATCAATTTGAAATTCTCTAGTAGATAATTTTGCACCATCAAAATAAAGTGCTTTAATACGAATACCACCTTTAGTTTGAGCACAAGTAACTGTTGTTTCAAATCGAGTATCGTTATAATAACTACCTAATTCTACCTCATGTGTTGTAGTTGTAGCAGTAAAATCATTTACAAAATCTACACCTTTAATAAACCCAGCTTCAACTAATACTCGTTCAAATTGTTGATTTTGTTGTTCATAATAAACAGCACTTTTATTACAATTAGCAATATGATTAGCAACTAATTGCTCTTGAGCTTCTGTTAATAAAATACCTGCAAATAAATCTAATTGTTGTCCTACATTTTTCATAACCTTTATTTTTTGTTTTTGTTTTTAATTGTTTTTCTTATCAACCTTACCCCGTGAATATACGAACAAGGTCTCGCTTTTCCAAATTTTTAATATGACGCTTTTAATTATTCTTCCAAATCTCCAAACATGTCATCCCACATTTCATCGGTAATTCCAGTAACAAGTAACTCACGTTGTCCTGGAGTCAAATATGGAAATGCTGATTGAATAAGTTCACCATCTTCATATGCTGCTAAATCAATTGTTTTAACTTCCATATAATGGGTATCCTGAAATAAATCAGTTACTTGAATAGTTACCCATTCTGAATCAGGATTATATTGGTGGATTATAAAGTTTTTCATATTAATCTTTTATTTCTTCATCCCAACTAGTTAATACAAATTTCAATTCCAAACGTATGATTTTAGTTTTATTCTCATCACACCATGCCATTGCTTCAAATCCACCAGTACTATTTTGAATACCTTCTAACCAATGTTCATCTTTAAATTCATCTAATCTAGAATTAACAGCACCTTTAAGTAATCGATGTGCTTCATTTCTCAATTGATCAAGTGTAGGTACACCAATACCTGCCCACTTCCAATCCAAAGTAAACATTGCATTCTGTACTCTAGCAAAGTTAAATTCATCTAAAATATTATCAATCATTTGGTTGACAGGATCTATGTAAACCCTTTTTTGAGGTTGATCTATCATTTTACCAAGTAAAGCATGAAGTAACTTTACTTCTTCTTGTGTTAAATTTTGTGTATTCATATTATAATTCTTTAGCTAAGTTCATAATAAAAGCAACCATATCTGAAGTGCAATGTCCAATAACATCAGAATCCTCAGGAACTTTAATTAAGCTCATATGATTATCTTCTTCATTCAAGATGTACCAATTATCATCATTATCCCATATAGCTACTTCGGCTGTTGTTTCACCTGCATCACCATAAGAGTGTTTACCAAACATTACACTAACGGTACAACCATTAGCAAATGTCATATGAAAGCCATCGTGATCTATTGCTTTGTTTACGTGTGTTGAAAATGCTTTTGTCATAACTTTTATTTTTAATACCAATTTTGATTTACTATTACGTGACTATATCTAATGTTATCCCACTTATCTCTACACCACACTATAACTTCATCATAAATAACATTTTTACCATATTGAGTACCTACTGCTTCATACATGTCGGCAATACTTTTCAATTGGTTCCATTTTGCTCTACTAATTTTGTTAAAATTTTTCATAACCTTTATTTATTAAATATAATCATACATGTCAAACGAATGAGTGTCTTGGTAAATTTCTACCATATCATACTCGTTAGATCTTTCATTCAAACTAGCAACTTGATCAAAATAATCTTCTCTAGATTTAATTGGAAAATCAACTTGGTTTCCATTGTCTAATCTTTTAATACAGATACGAACCATATCATATGATTTAATGTAACCTGATGATTCGGCTCTTCTAAGTTCAACATCAGTGTCGAAAGTGAATTTGTAATTTGTGTTTATTTTTATTTTTTCCATAACCTTTATTTCTATGTCGTCAATATACGAACAATCCTTCAGGAAGCCAAATCTTTTTTAAGAAATTTCGTAAAATCTTTTAATAGCGACTAAACTAGATTCATTATTTACTACTTCATTCCATTCACTATAAGGTCGAGCATGAAAACCACCAAATGATAATGATTTATAAATTACTAATGTTTCATCTGTGTCTGTATGATTACACATTGCTATAATTTCGTATTGACCACCTTTATAGTGTTGCCATATTTGTCCTGGTTGAGGGTAACTATTCATCGTTTTTCTATTGCTTGTTTAACTTTTTCCCAATAAATTATTATAGGAATTACAATTTCATTATCAGTATTATCTCTAACTACATTAATAATTTCATCAACAGCATTTTTAGCACATTCTTTAGTTTGCCAAAAATTAATTGACATATCTACAGTCATTAAGTTTAATAAATGATCTGCTTTTTCTTCAATTGACATCATATTATAATTTATTTCCAAAATATTTGTACTCCTAATATACCTGAAGCTAGTATTAAACAAACCATTGTTTTCATAGTTAATGGTTCACTAAATACTGCCCAACTTAACCAACTAAATACTATAGCACCAATTGAAAAACCAATTAAACGTGATGGCCACATTTGACCATCAAACGCTGTAACCATGTTTTTAACTGAATACATAAATAACATTGAAATAGGAATACCCATTAAAACTGTTAACCAATAATGATTTTTAAACCATTCGTACTTAAGTGGGCCTTGTAGTTGAAAGAATGTTACTACTTGAGCTAAAAATCCAAAAAACATACCAACTACTAAATCCTTTATATTATTCATCTAATCCGGATTTGATTTTATCGTGAATTTCCTCGATTTTGTCTTTGCGTTTAAATTCTCTATCTGTTAGAATATTGAATACTGCTATTACAATAAACAATGAAAATAGTAAAATAACTAAAATTAATTGTATCATACTCATTTGTTTTTATATTTAATCCAAAAATAAATCAACCATAATGTAGATAATATCCAAAATGTAGTTAATATACTTAATATAATGTTAACCATTTATTTTAAATAACTCATAATTACTATTTCGTGTCTTAAATTTAATATAATCTTCTCGCTCCTCCAATATTTCTGTAACAGGAGTTGTTTGCCAAGTAAATGAAAATGTAAAAGGAGACATCATTAAACTTCTATCAATAGCAGGTTCATCGTGTTTTGATTTAAAACGACCTTCATCATTAAATTCAATCCACATTACCTCCTTTGATTGTTTAGTTAATCCATCATGTTCACGAACTAATTTCCAATTAAATTCATTTTCAATTACTCCTTGCTCAATAGCAATCTTCAATACATTATCTTCCGTTAATGTCATTGGAATTCCTCTATTTCCTAATTTACTCATATAGTTTTGTATTTATCTTTTAAAATTGTATCGTAATAATCAACTGATCTTTTAGTATCTTTTTCCCAAATTGTATATTTTAATGGAAATTCCTTTTTACATTGCTCAATACGCTCACGTTGAGTACCTTTAGTATGGTAATTATAGTACAACCATGCTTCCCAATAATGATAACTTTCAATAGGAACAAATGTTAAAGCAATTTGCCATTTAAAGAACACAAATGAAAAACGAGCTGGCCATTCAAATCTATAATCAGTTTCACTCCATTTTGTTTTATATCCTAATCTTATAAAATCAAACCCAATTTTTTTAGGGACTGCAAATGAACGAGTTAACATTTCATCATATATCTCATCAAGAGGTAGTACATTGTGTTTAAATTTAGAATCAGCATTTGCTTTATTCCAATCTTCTCTTCGTGCTATTTCTTTCATAGCAGCTTCCATAGCCATTTCATGAGTTGGTTTAACCCACTTACGTGGAAAGAAGATTGGAGTACCAAGAGCAACTTTACCAACATACCACACCAACTTAGGACGTTTGAATGGTGAATTAAATGCTTTTAAAAAATCAAAATCATGTCTCATAATTTTATATTAAATCGGTTACGCATTTTTTCTATTGTTTCATCAGGTACATTATGTACTGATTTATTACCATGTCTATTTTCTACTACTAAAGATACAACCTTATAATCATATTTCCTAGCTAAAGCCAAATATGGTTCCATTTCTTTTTCAGTAGTTGATGTATTTGATACTACAATTTCATTACCATATTGAGTTGTATCACTAATTTTCATTAATTCTTCAACTCGTCTTTGGCAATCCATATGAGCAGCATGTAATTTAGTTGCGTCAAAATTGTAATTACAATCTTCATCATAAAAATATTGATCAGCTTCAAATACATTATTTGAAAACATATAGTGAGCAAATGATGATTTGCCTGAACCTGGTAATCCTCTTAGTATAATTAATGTCTTCATATTAAACGTTTTTCATGATGATCTTGTGGTAAACATAATTTTTTAATTGGCTGATCTTTAAGTAAATTAATTACTTCATCAAGGGAAATTGGTTCTAAACTATTTCCATCCACACCAACATCCATTGCTCTACCATTAGCAATTCTTAAATGATTTGGTAAATGAGTATGACCATGTAGATGAATCATACTTGCATTCATACCATCCCAACTTGCAATTGGAAAGTGCATACAAATAAATGAAAATTTATCCATTGTACCTTTACCTCTAACTGATGGACGACGAATATCTAAATGCATGTAATCCTGTGTAGAATTAAATAAAGATTGAATATCACCTTTATTATTACGAATATGATGGTCATGATTACCATAAGTCAAGTGAATGTTTCTACAAACAATTCTATTTCTAAATTCAGTAATATTATCAAAACCACCAAAACTAAAATCACCTAAATGAATTAATACATCATTTATACCTACAATATTGTTAATATTATCAACAATAACATCATTCATATGATCAAGTGATTTGAAATCACGAGTAACGTTATCAGCATCAGTCCAATTTGTAGTTGCTCTACAAATATTATTATGACCATAGTGAGTATCACTAGTGAAATATAAATTTTGTCCTTTTTCTAATACTATTTTCATAACCTTTATTATTAATTTCTATGTCGTCAATATACGAAGGGGCTTTCGCCCCTCCAAATTTAATGTGAATCTCCTATGTTATGTTTTTCACCATAGATTAAGTAGTCTGGGTTGATGACTTTAGCTACTTTTTGTCTGTTACCATCCATGTTCTTAATAACAATACCTTCATGTGGTACTTTAGTATCTCCAATAAAGTTATTAAATACTAAGCTATCTTGAATTTCTTGAGACCATTCTCCAGCATGCAAAATAGGTACATAAGGTAAATCTAAAATATTGTAATGAATGTCTATACTTTTAGGAAGTGAACAATACTCACCATTGATAGTAACATCAAAACCAGCATATTCAATATCTGTCAAACCATAATCATAGTTCTTTTGAATACCTGCTCCATAGATTTCTCCATAAATCACAATACCTTCTTCAATTTCGTAATAGTATTTCCATTGTTTGAACAAATCCCATAACTTCTCTCTGATTTTGTATTTATCAGCTATTGTTCTCCAAACATCGGTATCATAGAAACCTTGTGAATCGGATCCTTTTTCAACGTTATGTGAACCATAAACGTATTCATATTCTACCCATTCATTACCAAAGAACTTTCGTACTTTATCCCAAATAGATATTTTCTTTTTCTTAACAATACCATAACGAGCATTAGTACCATGAAGTTTTCTAGTAATTTCTACTTCATCTTCTTCATTAAACATTCCTGCTACGTTTTTCAAGTTAGGGAACTTGTAATACACTCCAAAGTTTGGATTTTGATGATATTTAAATTTACGTCCTGATGCTAATTGTACTTGACGTACTGGTGGTTCGTATTTGAAGATACCTAATTTATCCATTAAATCTTCACCTTCATCCCAGAAATAACCAATTCCGGATGCATATTTTTCTTTCATTTGAGGTAGATCATTTAATGGCATAATCAAACACTCAGAATAAACACCACGTAATTTAACTGTTCTTACACGTCCACCTTTACGTAGATAATTAGTTACACCGATTGAATCGGAAATTGAGATAGGAATTACTGCATCAGTAGTTGCAACTACAACTAATTCACCTACAGATTGAGCTCCTTTTTTAGTGATTGCATTCCAACCACCCACAACTGCTAACTCAATATTGTCAGCACCTTCAATTGCTTTAATTTCTGTTACTCTTCCTACGTAACATACACTATTATTATTTTCCATAACTTTTTATTTTGCGTGAATATACGAACAAGATTTCAGATCTCCAAATTAATCCCACCATCCTCTTAATCCTGATCCATCGAACCAGTTATCCCATGCTTCATCTTTATTTTCTGCTTTATCAGCAAACATTTGAAATTGAGTATGGTTTTGACCTTGTAAAATAGTCCATAATTCCGTCCACATCTGATCTTCAATTTCACGAGCACGAGTAAATACTTTACTATTATGTTCTTTTTCTTCCTTAGATTCTCTCTCAACTATTTGGCTGTAACCTGGTTTATCAGGTACTGGTTCGAATTCAAATCCATAACATATTATCTCACCTAACTCTTTTTCAGCCAATTCAAGGAAATCATCTTCAGTAAAACGCTCCATAAGATAAGTAGCACGAACCATTTTACCTATTTTTTTAGATTTAGAATGTTCTACTTCCCACCCACGTTCATCAATTTTAGCAGCCATATCCGTTAAAGCTGTTTTCATAAACGGTAACACAGCATGTTGACCTGAGTACCAACGGTAATTGTATAAGTCTTTTCTGAACATCCATAGGTTCCTAAAGAATCTAGGCATATCATATTTTAGAAAATCCCATATTTTCCAATGCCATTTTTGTCTATTAACTAATCGTTTGACACTATCAAAGAATGTCGGTGCAAAATTTGTTTCCATAATTATATAAATTCTAATTCGTTTGTAATTGGATCCCAATCTACTGTCATTGGTTTATTAACATAATTATATCTTTCATTTAATACAGCAGCATTAAAGAAATGTGTTCCGTTATGAAATTTGTAACCATAACCTGCATGTATGTGTCCAAATACGTGAATTTTAGGTTTTAATTCATCTACTCGTTCACGTAATAATTCACAACCAACATGACCACCGAATGGAGCTTCATCACAATGCCCAAATGGAGGACCATGAGTAATTAAAAGATCAGTATCTTTTGGAATCCAAAACCATTTTTCACGTAAATCTTCTCCTTGACGAGGTAAATTAAATGCCCAATGATAAAATTCAGGTTGCCAAGGCGAACCATATATTTTACAACTTTGAGTTGCTTCTTCATTTACATAAAGCAATGGAGTATCTTGTAAATAAGTTACACTAGGATACTCTGCTAAAATTTCCTTAATTTTTCCTGGGTGATTTTCAAAATACCTATCATGATTACCAGCAATAAACACTACTGATTTGTATTTATCTAATTGATTTTCAAACCATTCTAAAAAATCATATACATCATTATCATCATAACCTGAATTCATAATATCTCCAGCATGGATTAACATATCACCTCCAGGTAAATCAGGAGTAATGTTTCTATGTTTGGTATGAGTATCGCTTATAAACGTTATAATCATAATGTATCTTTTATTTGCGTGGTTTGTTGTTTGGGATTTGGTACGCGAATATACACAGTATCCTTCACGATAACACGCTTTATAACTTCAATCCTAACAGTATCTTGTAATTGTTCAACTGTTTCTTTAACTTCTACTGTTTTTGGTCCTGTGCCTTTAATCACAACCATTAAAACCATAGATAAAACAAATATAGTGGGAAGACCTACAATTATTAAACCTTGCCACCATAACTTATTAAAACTTTTCATGTACTAAATTTTTATAAATGTTTGATAATGAATGTTTTACGTTTGAACGAATCTCAGTTTCCATTTCCTCTCTACGATGTTCAACCTCAGCATCAAATATCTGAGCAATACGTTCATAAGATTTGCCTTGAATATTAATATTGTAACTATACTGATGATTTACAATAGTTAACTGATGTCCTTCAATAATAATGAACAAATGATTATCATCACTTTTAATATAACGTTTACCCGAGATGGGGGAAATTAATAATGTTGTGTGAGGGTTTGAAATTAATCGTTTACATATTCCAAACGATTCCATTTCATAATCAGATGTTTGTCTATTTGAATTATTTGGGTCAAACATACGCATTGTTTTAAGCGCTGTTCGTTGAAAAAACCTATTTATTTTGTGCATTATCGTTTGTTAATATAAGTCATTAATCCTACTAGAAATATAATAATAACAATAAAACATAAAGGAATCCATAATGGAGAAGCAATCCACCACCATGACCAATATTGAACAGGTCCGATTTCTGCTAGTTTAAGTGTTAAGAAAATTAAAAATAGGATTGTTCCAATCCCTAATCCACTAGTTGATGATTTGTTTTCTGACATAACTTTTATTTCTTTTATACGTGAATATACGAAAGGGATTTGACAAAGCCAACCCCTATTGTAAATTTCTTGAAAATATTTTAATTAGTCCAAAACTGAGTAACTAATCTAGCTGAGTTTTGATCATTGTATTGTGTTTTATTAGGTATGTTGTGAATGGCTCTGTCTTTTGAAGAATCATATCCTGTTTCATCAATAAATGAATCTTGGAAATTTGCTGTTGGGTCTTTTAATAAAATATATTCTTCCCCATTAATAACATTTTTTTGTTTACCATTAATAGTCACTGGAACAGGTAGTTCACCTCTTTCAAGTCTATCTTGATATGTTCTTTTAATATCATTGCAATCCATTTCAAATTGCATTGCTGCTTGTCTTAAGATCATTTCTGGGTCTTCACCTTCTCTTGGTGGTCGATTAATTGTATTATAATATGCTTTTTGAGCTACTATATACTGAAGTTTAATTTGATTCCATTCAAGTTCTTGGGTATCGTTTGACTTAACTATATAATATTTTGATTTATCTTCTTTCATAGTGTTTTATTATAAATATTAAACTCCAAAACGACCTCTTAAAGCGTTAAAGTTTTGAGTAATTTCATCAGCAGATAATGCTCGGTTATAAAGTTGAGATATTGCTATATTTCCATTAAAAAATCTACTACCCGCATCATCTTGAGCAATCTTTATATCGTTTAAAACACTACTAGCATGACTAGTAGTATTAGTAGAAGTAGTAATTCCGCTAGTTTGACATAGATATGCTGTTGCTGAATTTGATGAAACAGAAACTGCAATCATACACCATGTTAAATTTGGTATTGTTAATCCACTTGCCCAACTATAAGTAGCAAGAGCATCATTCCAATGATATCCAAGTTGATTAGATGAGAAAAAATTCATACCTGTAGTATTTGTTCCTCTAGAGAATAAAATCCCATCATATTGGGTTTGATTTCCATTTCGTTTTATCCACGTTACGAAGGTTGCTGATGTTAATGTAAAAGACCCAGCACATTGAGCAAAGTCATCTACTCCATCAAACACAATTGAACCACTATTAGCAGAATCAAATGTAGGACCATTTGTTAATGTTCCATTACTAGCATTCCCACTTATATCATACCAAGTAGAGGCAGTTGTAGGATATGAACCTACAAACCCAGCATCTACATTTAATAAGGATCCACTAGTTACTATATTTTCATATTCAAAATTAGCAGCCATTAAAGTAGATTGAGTTCCAATCCAAGCTAAACTAGAGGATAATGAAGCTGTATCAACACCTGTTGCTCCTTTACTTTTAACAAATTGAATTAATTCAGCATCACTTTGAGGACAATAAACATCAGGATCACCTGAGACTGCTGTTTCAAATATTTGATATTTACCTGCTACAGGGTTAGGTCCATAATACCAACCTGTTGTTGATGTTGGACCTGATATACTAGCTGTGGTAACGCCTAAAGCAACTGTACCCTTTAAAAGAGAACCTGTAGGAACTGTAGTTGAATATTTTACTGCGTTGGGCATTTATTATTTTGTTATAAATATGAAAAAAAGAGCCAGCTAATGCTGGCTCCTTTCAAATTATATATTTTTACTTAATTATTTTTAATTACTTTACGTGTTGAACCATCACTATACAAATAAATAGTAACTTCGTTTTCACGAACATTATAAACAGGACGACCTAACATATCATACATTTCAATTATTTTTATTTCATCTTTAAATATCATATTAACATTTGATGTTTTATTACATTTAACAGTAATACGTGTAAAGAAAAACGTATCTTGATCTAAACATTTGTTATACCATTGAGTTACTACTAAGTATTTTCCATCACGTGGGAATTTGTATTTAATCAAACGAGCAGCATTAGTAGGACCTTGATAAAATATCATTCCCGTATCATTAAAATCGTAATATCTGTATAATTGATCATTTGACATAGAGTCCCAATCACTTTGTGATAAGTCATTTAATTCTTTACTATTGTAAATATAAGACCACCACTGCCAACATGTATCACCTTTAACCCACGGTCCTAAACTCATTTCCCCAACCATACTATCAGCACAGTTATTACCTTTGGAACTTTTCATACCATAAGTAAATGTACATTTTGGAAAATAGATAATGTTTACCTCACGATAAAGAGCTGTATCACATTTTTTACATCTATTCCATACCTTTAAATACATTTTGTATTTGCCTTTTTTATTAAATTGAACCTCACAAATACCTCTGTTATCAAATACAGTATCTGTTTTCTTGGTTTGAAAATCATAAACCATAAACATCCAATCTACACAAGTGTCGTCTAATGCTTTTCCACTGACATACCATTTGTAATAATTACGATTGTTCCATTGTTGGAGCTTTAGTGAGCTCCAATCACATTTTGCATTTGCTGTAGCTAAGGAGACCAAAAGCATTAACAGCGCTATAATTTTTTTCATTTATTTTTCTTATTCATATTATTCTACTATTTCTGCCTCTTTGATTGTTTCACATAACCAATATTCATCGGCTTTCTGCAATACGTGATCAGCACCAACATAATCTCTAAAATCCTTAAGTAATTCCATATCAACAATACCTTTAGGAGCCACATTGTGTGTTTTAATTTTTCTTAAAACTTTATAAGGGGTTTCGTTGTGATAATATATGTTATACATCATTCGTAAAAATCTCCAATCATTATCCAATCACCAAGCCAAGTTACAATCTCTAATGCATCATTAGGTGTATAATACTTAGCTTCAGTGTGTTCTTTAAGTTTGTAGTCACCTATAATTGAAACCAGGTAATAACTAATTTCATATCCATCTAAATCATTATAGTAATCATCAAACCATCGTTCAACTAAAATTTCACAATCCAATTCCTCTTTCCATTCTCGTTTTAAGGCCTCAACATCAGTTTCACCTGATTCAACCTTACCTCCAGGAAATTCCCATTTTTTGCTTTTTTGATTAAAAAATAACAGTAATTTACCATCATTTTCAACTATGCCTGCTACAACTTTCATATTAATTACTCAACGGTGCTTTAATACTTGGGTATGGATTATAATCAATTAAAATAAAATCATTAATATCAATTTCATCTTCTTTACCAGCCATTGCTGCTCTAAAGTTATGACCCGAGCTCATTTTCATCATAGGTAATTGACGTGGAATACGCTCCAATTGTTCCTGAGCTTGATCTAAATGATTCAAGTATAAATGTGTATCGCCTAGATAACCAATTAAATGTTCGGGCACCATATTCACCTCACGAGCAATCATCTCCAGTAATAGACCGTATGAAGCGATATTAAACGGCAAACCTAGGAACACATCCACTGAACGTTGATTCCAAGATAATGAAATATAAAGTTTACCATCTTCACCTTCTCTTGTGTAGCACTGGAATCCATAATGACAAGGTGGAAGTACCATTTCATCTAATTCACCTACATTCCAAGCATTGACCATTAATCTTCTTGAATCTGGGTTTGTTTTAAGTTCGTTAATTAAGTTTTGGATTTGATCTATAGATAAATTACCTGCTATACTACCTTGATGATACTCAAAATTTGTCCATTGCCTCCATTGAGACCCATAAATAGGACCTAAATCGCCCCATTGTTTAGCAAACTCATCATCTGTTTTGATTTTATTAATGAAATCTTCCTTAGACATCATTTCAGTTTCAGGAAATGATTGATGGTATCTCTTATAAGCATCACCATCCCAAATATGAACTCCATTATCCACCAAATACTTAATATTTGTATCACCTTTCAAAAACCACATCAACTCAGTAGCCATTGTTTTAAACGCCACTTTCTTAGTAGTCAGCAACGGAAACCCATCTTGCATGTTATGATGAATCATATAACCAAATATCGATTTAGTTCCAGTGCCCGTTCGGTCATTTTTGGTTACACCATACGAGAGTATGTCTTTCAGTAATGCTTGATATTGTTTATCCAAGTTGTTCATAGTCGCTATATTTTAGACCCCATTGTAAATTAATCCATAGCATTTCACGTTCGGCTAATGCCTTATTCATTTTAAACCTTTCACGAATGTATTTAACACCCCATGCTTTCCATTCATCGGCTTGAGCAACAGTCATTTCCCATTCTGTGAACCAATTGTCTTTTCGATCTTTAATATCATCATAAGTCACGTCATGACCTGCTATGATAAACATTTGGTTAATCAAGTCGATAACCGCTTGTTCACGTTTTTGTTCTCTAGTTAATCGTTTTGCCATTTTGTATATACGGATTAAAGTTGTGATTAGGTCTGTGTAAGCTTTAATTATTTTTTTATTATGTGGAATATACGAACTAGAATTTATTTATCCAAATTTTGTTATTAGGATTGTAAACATGTCATTATCTATTGAATCACCCTCTTTCATTTGAATGTTGTAACCTAAATTTAAAAATCTTTTTATAATTTGATTGATTTTTTCAAGTTTTTCTGTTCCATTTGTATTGTGATGAAATTCTAGAATTATTTGTGTTGTGTTAGCAAAAAAAGCATCACTTGTATGTTCTATAAAATCATATTCACTACCTTCAATATCTATTTTTAATAATGTAGGTAAAGGTAACATATTTTCAATAACATACTCTTCTAAATTAATACCTTGTACTTCTATTATACCCTTAAACATTTCTGGGATGATAGTTTCCATTGGTGTTTCGGATGCAGTATTACCCGTATTTTCGGTAAATGAATAAAAATTAATTGGTTTATTTTGATCTGTTATAGCTAAATCAAAAATATGAACGTTGGAATCATGTTCAAATGTTTTTAGTAAATCACTATATAAGGATGGGGTTGGTTCAAAACTATAAACGGATTTTGGATTAAATAAGGTTGCCCATTTAGTAAACGCTCCAATGTTTGCTCCTAAATCATATACTATGTCATTTGGGCTTACACGTATTTTATTTCCATATTCATGTTCATAAACTAAAGACATCCATGAACCATAATTATTAGCTAAATCACTTCTATGAAAATATAAACGACTATCTAATTTATTATTGTAGATATGTGTAGATGTTTTAACTAATTCTTTATTGTGATATAGTTCTATTTTAAAACCTTTACAATATTTAAAGTAATCATTACTTAAAGGAAACTCTACATACCCATTACTTGGAGGAATATATAATGTATTAATATGAGTTATTAAATTAGTTTCTATATCAATATAAATACCTTTTAACTCAATATCATTAGGTTCATAATTCCAAATAGTAATATTATTTGGATTAAATTCAATGTCTACATTCATATTAAATAGTCTTGTTCAAATTCTTCATTAATTGTATTTTGTTTACTTTCAATCCAACCAGTAATAATATATTTTGTATTACCTTCTCCAGGTGCATTGCCTCTATGTTTGTGAGTCCAATATGAGGGGGCAAATATTAGTTTACCTGTTTCAGGATAAACAATTTGGGGGTTGTATTTAAATTCTGTTCCTCCTGTTGGTAATGTATTTAAATAGTAAATATAGAATAATTCACGTTTACTAGTATTGCCACCTTCATTCTCATGATGCCAAGCGTAATAACCTTCACCACCTATATATCTCTGCATTTGTATGTGAGGGAAATTATTATTTCCACTCATAAAACATGTTTGAGCTGTTCTAACTACACTTGATTTACTGGTGAAGTTATTAGTTAAAATTGGGAAGTCATTTGTTTCGAGATAATCTACTAAGTGGGATAATAGGTTTTCCATTAAGTAATCATAAATGTATTTCCAATCCTCGTCTCTACCTACTTCATCGTGTATCATTAAGTCAGTAGATGCTTTAATATGTTTTTTAATTCCACCTCCGGACATTCCTTCAACTTGGTTTTGGGAGGATTCAAATTTATTAATTATAAATTGGCATATCTCAGGATTAAGAGCATTATTGTATATTTTAATTAGATTATCCATTTTTTTCTATAATTAAGTCAAAATCAATAAAATCATTCAGTTTTAATGTTTTAAAAGGTAAAATATGTTGTTCACTACCTTTAAAATAGACATAAGGAATTAAACTATATACTTTTTCCATTTGAGTAACATACTCAACCATTTCCCTAGTATCCGGTAACTTACCTTTATCTGTATTAAAAGTATAGATAAATAATACTTTTTTATTTTCAAGATTTAAATTGTAATCAATTATTTGTTCTTCTCCGTGAAATTCTAATTTCCAATTACCTACTGCAATAGGATAAGCACCCCACTGACCTCCATTCAAGTGCATTTCACCATAATAAGCATCATCTAAAAACCATTTAACTAAATATCCTTTATCTCCATTAATAGATACTTTAGCTGAGTTGTTAAATGTAATATTGGCTGAAATTTCATTGGTTAGGTTCAGTTTCATAAAATTTTAATTTTGTTTCGTAGTATGCTTTTTCCCAGCGATCATAAAAATTCATTTTGGGGTTATACATTTCCATTTCTTTTGTCTTTTTCATCAATTGCTCATAATATCCACGTTCATGAGCATGGTAAATCATTTCTTCAAGGCGTTCTTCTCTTGTCATTTTGAATAAATTCCATAAGGGGTTACTAAAAAATCTACTATTTCATTTTTTAGATGCACAAACGCTTCCTCAGGACGATTCACAATAGGTTCATTGTGTACGTTGAATGAAGTGTTTACTAAACATCCAATACCGGTTAATTCTTTATATTTTTTTAATATATTATAAAAGAATGGATTTGATTCTTTTGTTACAATCTGAATTCTGGCTGTTTTATCTACTGGGTGGGTAACTGTTGGTAATTTATCTTTCCATTCATCACGAGTATCATATAACATAGTCATAAACTCAGCTGTGTATTGTGATTTATCTACTTTAAATAAACGATTAGCATCTTCATCTAAAACAGCAGGTGCAAATGGCATAAAATCATTACGTTGGAGTTTACCATTTATAATATCGTATGTTTCGGGATGTGTTGGATCACAAGTAATAGTTCTATTACCTAATGCTCTAGGTCCGTGTTCAATTCTACCATTAAATAAACCTAATATTTTCTTTGCTTTAAGTAATTCACCTACATAATCTACATTATAAGGAATTTTAATATATTTTCCTAAAATATTTTGTGCCGCCTCATCTACTTCTACTTCAGAAAATTCGAGTCCAAAGTAAACATCTTTTAAACGAGTTGGTTTAAATGAAGGATAAAATTCTTTTAATACAAGTGCAAGAGAACCTAATGGTAAGCCTTCATCACCCATAGGAGGAGTAATAAATACTTCATCAAGCCACTCAAGTTCATTAATTTTTTTATTCATTTTTACATTAGCAAAAACACCACCTGATAATGCTAATTTTTTAACATGAGGATATTTGTTGTGTAATGTGTTTAGGATTTCAAGTATTGTTTCTTCAAATACTAACTGACCACAATATGCTATATTTTTTCGATGACTGTCTCTTTTCCAATCAATTTTACTTCCCATCAATTTAAAGAAGTTAGTAAATATCTCTTCATAAACACCACCACCTGAACGATCATATGGGTCTGGGAATGTTGATTTTTTAGTTTTTAGACCATCCTCTAATAATAAAGCATTTTTAAAGATTGGATAATAAATAGGGTCAAATTTACCATGTCCTGCTAAACCAACAACTTTACCCTCATCTTTTAATCGTTTAAATCCTAAAAGTTCAGTTAAAGCACTGTAATACATTCCTATAGAGTATCTATCTAATTCAATTCCATCAATGTATTCCATTTTACCTTGGGAACCTAAATAATACTTAGCAGAATGATGTTCTCCGCTTCCATCTATAGCAACAACTAAAGTATCATCTTCAAACCCTGAAAAGTAATATGCTAAGGCACAATGGGTTTCATGGTGTTCTGTTTTAATAAATTTTTCCTTAGTAAGATCATACCCGCAAATTGCTTTAAGCATATCTCTCACTACAGAATATTCTAAAAAACTAGTAACATAGTCAATAGAATTCATATCAACATTATATCTATTTATTAGTTCTGTAATTGATGATAGTGGATATCTAAAGAAATCATTATGTAAATCTACATAAGGTTTAATTCGAATTAATCGTTCTTCTTCTAATACAACTTTAACTTCACCATTTTCAAAATAGGCAAGCCCGCACGAATGATGGCCCCCAATAATACTAAGTATTTTGTAAGAAGAATTTTCTATTAACTTCATTATATGTAAACTATTTTATGTAACGTTTGTGTATATAAATATTATATTAAAGTTGATTGTAATGGAGTTTATTAATTAAGTTTTCAAGTTGCATTATTGCCCCCTTATTATCTCTATCCTCTATCATTATGAGGATAGACATTAATTCTTTATATAAACGTTCCTTTACTTCAGGTGTCATAACTTAGATTTTATTAAGACCAAATACTTCAAAACTTTGTGCTTCTAAATCAGCATCAAAATCAGAATCTTCATCGTTATACCAATTGTCTTTAATTTCGGCTTCTTCCTCTTCCATATCAACTTTCCAAGCGATGTCTTGAAGAAGACCTGCATTCTCAACAAGTGACCAAATACGTTCTTTCCACAAGTCCATTTTGATACCTTCAATTACTGAATCGAATCCAAACTTTTCAGTTAATGCACCAATAATATCAATAAATTCTAAGCATAATTGGTCTAATTCACCCTCAATTGGGAAATTAGTACCGTATTTAGGGGAACCATTAGTTCCTTTTTCATACATTTCTTTGATAACTAACCACTTTGGCGTAACGATTGATTTTTCTGTGTTTTTCATAACCTTTATTTTTATTTTATGTGTGTAATATACGAATTATTTTTCAGATTTCCAAGCTTGTTTGTGCTTTTCTTTTCTGTAATATTTTTTGTGATTACGATGTGGAGTAGGAAGGCGCATAGCTTCGTTCCACTCGTGGATTGTCAATTCTATTTTTTCTAACTGTTTCATCATGTCGTCAATATACGAAAGGGATCTGACATAGCCAAACCCCTTTGTCATTTAGAATGGTTCTAAATTATGAGTTTTGTTTCAAAAAAGCAGCTACTTCAGCTGGATCTGTTGATTCAAATTCGGGTTCATCATCATATGAACCTATTTCATCTTGGTTAGCAGTATTGTCCCATACTACGTACATATCTTCACCTCCTTCATCACTTTCATCATAATGAACAACAGCATATTTACCAACTACTAATATAGCTTCTTCTGTATTTTCTGCTGTGTGGTGATTAGGTAATGCTGCTATTTCGTCTGTTAAATCTTCATTTAATTTAGATTCACTTAAACCTAACTTACCCATTTTATTTTCCCACCATGCTTTAATTTGTGGCATGAAGTATTCTTTTCCTCCTTGAAGCATCCACCATTGACCAGAACCTGTAAAATTATGGTTTTTAATTGGTTTACCAGAAGAATCCATTAATGTAGTTTTTACACCACTTAACATAGGATTTTCATCACTAGCAGTACTAGTATATCCTTTTACTCCTGGATCTCTAAAGTAATAAGTTGTAGTTATTTTTACTTTATATCCATTATCAAGATCAATCAT
>ENA-OSIY01000519-OSIY01000519.1-marine-metagenome-genome-assembly--contig:-NODE-519-length-21358-cov-20.988957_pt1 | contig 21358 bp, 27 predicted proteins | sample MGYA00237884_ERZ534233 | MGnify/ENA primary metagenome ERZ534233 (study PRJEB26412, sample SAMN06343840) | marine metagenome | isolation source: estuarine water | place: USA: Columbia River Estuary... | reverse complement strand
TTACCCTGTACGGCTTCGCAATCAATGAGGGCACAAATGTAAATGCCCTGCTCGGCAACGGAGAACTTTTTCCCGCTGCCTTCACTGTACTTCCCATGCTGTGCAAAGAATCCCATTATCAAACTCCTTGGGCTACCGCCCGGTCGTTGGCACTATTGCCACATCGTTATATACCCACCCGGTGGATATTGTCAAACCTTGTTTTTAGTGCTGCACTACTACCTTTGTTCGGTTTCGTGGTTGTTCAAGTTTCTCGGCAAGATACATGAATGCCGGGTATTCATTGAACTCACCAATCACATGGTTACTTGGAATCAACATAAAGTCTGAATCCCATAAAGTATCAACCGTGCAAAAATGTCCTTTTTCACCATCACACTCAACCAGCAGGATGTTCTTACCCTTTTGGATCAAGTGTGTTTCAAAGTCTCTACGCATTGCCCACCTATGCATCGTGACACGACCACCAGACTTCAACCACGCTTTAGTTACTTCCAATCGATGGCGGTACTTATCGCCGTTCAACAACTCATCTTCCTGCGCCTTACGTTTGAACGTATCCCAATCCCAAATCTCAATAGCCACATTAGCCACCTTTCATCTAGACCGGTTCTGGTTCCCGCTTTAGCGGAGGAACCTGACCGGTCTTATAAAACAATTACTTCTACCCTTCCTTCACTGTGATGGATGGGGACTGCCCACCTTCGGGGCATCCCAGTTCGGAAGGGGGTACGGGGGAAACCAAACGGGGGAAACCAAACTAGTAGTAGTTCCTATATATAAGGGAACCAGTCATCGGGAACCGGTCAATTATCTCTTTACGGTGTATCGAAACCCTCCCCTCAATGATGGCTCAGCGTTTAGCAGATTCTCGTTTACCAACTCATCAATGGCAGCTAGAACCGTTTCCTTACGTCCTCCGACCTTGGCATGAATGATGTTCTTACCAACTCCGGGATTTGCCTCTACACACGAAAGAATGGCATCAGTGGTAGATTGACCCACTCTGGCTGCAAACCCCTCAGGTTCGGCGTGTATGAGGCTCAGGCGGCCATCTTGTGCGCCTATAGTCCAAGACACTGCAGGTTGCTTTTCTTTTTTGCGCCAGTGCCGGTTCTTGGTTGTAATCATCGTGTAAGTATCATTCTCAAGTTTGTGGGATATTGAGAAAACGGTATCCGCTTGGCTCACGATGTCACCAGCCCCGCGCATCTGCTCGTGACCTATACCGCCTTCGCTGCCTGACTTTCGATTGTGGTGAAGGACTACAACAGCTGCTCCCAAGTTCTTCATTTGGCAGAAGTAACCATAAAGCCGACTCATCTCGGTGTTGCTGTTTTCATCGAGACTATGAACACGAACTAGCGTGTCGACAATCACGATGTCTATCTGAAGTTCTTCTATCTTTCGCAGTATGGAGTGCAAGTATTTTGGACTATCCAACTTGATTCTTTGATGGTCGGAATAGATGATAGTTTGATGTGGGATACCAAGTTGGTCGGCACGATCTAAAAAAACCTGACAGCCCATCTCCTCATCTATGTACATTACATTAGCTTTTTCACACTCTATAGATCCAAGCCACATTCCGCCTGCCATCGTTGCCCTCAGAAGGTCAAGCGCCGCCCATGACTTACCGCCTCCGGAAGTTGCGCTAATAAAACTCAAACCGCGCTTCATAATCATGTCCGGAACAATCCAGCGTAACGGCCCAAGCTCTGCGACCTTGGCTTTGATATCTGCCCAGGTCATCCACTCGATAGGGTCTTCTTCTTCCATCGGCTTATCCAGCTCAGCCCGCAGCATGGCAGGTGTTAGCGGTGGAAGGTCTGAATCTTTCCAGTCTGCCCATGCACGAGCAGCCTTTTCCCGTACCTCGTGTTCTTCTATCGGTGGATCACAATAGGTACGGTTCCAGTCCAAGATGCCAGCAATGGCAAAGTCTATTACCAGCCGTGTGCTCCTGTAGTAACCAACGCAAGCTGTTAGAGCGTTGTCCCGCCCACCATAAGGGCCGCCCCCTTCAGGGTGCCGTTGCAATAACTTTGCCAATGTTCCGTCACTTGACGGCTCACCCAGTTCGCGTTGCTTCCGCTCCGGCTTCACATCCGGCACAAGGGGGATATCCCAAAAGTCTTTATCCAAAGTAATGCTCCATAATCTCCGGCAGGTCGGCTCTGACAATAGCCAGTAGGAATGACCATCTTGCATCAGCCTTTGACTTTATGCAAGCCTGCTCAAGCTCAAGAAAGAAAGTGTCAAGGCATCCGGTGTAGCGTCCGGAAGCGTGATGAATCATCGGGCTTGCGTGTCCCAGTTCGCCCGCCTTGGCGGATGCCAGCAGGGCATCAAGCCGTGCATCTCCGAACTCAGCAACTACCAAGGATTCCTTGTAGGTTGGCTTCATGCCGCCACCCTTCAAGAGCTGCACGGGCTTAGGGTTGTCCGGGTCTTTCCAGTTGATGGTTCCCGGTACGCGCAGGATTCTGTCTACGTTGGAGACGTTATCGGTTCCGGGTAGTACGGCATTCGCAAAGCTGCGCACCTTGGCTTCTACAGCCGTACGCTCTTTGGGTGAAGTTACCCGCATGGGTGTAGGTGCTACCTTGTACCCGTGCCAGCCGTTGCCGGTAGAAACCACGATGTCGCAGTTGTCAAGTAATCCTTGACTACTCCCCGGCACTTTGCTATCTAGATCTAACCAAAGCGCGCCAACGTGTTCGATGGAATCTTTACCGAGCTTACGCCCTGGGCCTTCAGGCGCAGCCCTTGGACACACTCCAACGTAGACATCGTAACCACGCATTGCAAGGCTCATGATGTGTTGGGTTAGGGCTTGCCCTTCCTCGCCCTTTAGGCAATGGGGCAACCTGTAGGTGGTTCGGTTAGCGTGGGGCTTGACCTTGCTTAGAGGTCTGATTTCGATGAAGCCGTCTTGATACGGCTTGAATAGATGCCGGAGAAAGGCGATAGCCTGACCCGCATCCGTGGCAGGGAGTGCCATGGGGTTACCTAATTTCCTGTGTATTACCTTCCGTGGAACCCTCGGTAGCTACTCCGAGGGCGGACAAAGTCCATAACCACAGGAAAGGTTACCCACATTATACATCAAAGGTGAACCCAACATGATCCGCTATCGCCTTGGCGGCATCGTGCCAAGAGTACGCAACGACAAAGGTGTAGCCGTGCGGCTGGAGAGCATCCCGGAAGGAAACCTGCCCCGGTGTAAGCCGACCTTTACCGGCCTTCATCTCGATGAAAAGACCGGGAGTGGGAACCGGTAGGAAGATATCCCAGACACCGGCAAGAACGCCCATGGCTTTGAACTTTGCAGCTGTGCGGATGTCTCTATGCCCGCCATTAGGGCAATGATATATGGTGGCAAGCTCAGGATGTTTAGCCGACATCAAGCGTACCCAAGTAATCAAGGCTATCTGTTCGCGGTCTTCTAGATGCTTCAAGTCAAATCCTCAACTTCGTAGCGCCCCCGGATGGTTGCTAGGGCTGTCTCTATCTGCGCTTCGATGACGCTAACCGGTGTCTTGTAACGACTGGCTATTGTTCGCAGGGTCTCCGGCTTGGAGCCATCTAAACCAAAGCGCCTAACAAGCAAATAGCGGGAATCGTCATCTAGCGATAGCAAAGCATCGCCCAGCCTATCTGCCCATGAATCTGCAATGAACGCCTCTTCGGGGCTTGTGGAGGCTCCTAGCACCCTGCAATCTTCATAGACTAAACCATCCGTGCCAGCGACCGGTACATTGATGCTAACCGGCTGTACTTGCTGCGAGTCCCTGGCTATGCCGATCATGGTAATCGACAAGCCGGTATAGGTTGAAAGTTCCTCATCGGTTGGAGGTATGCCGTGCTGGTGTAGGTGTTGATCGTGTGCCTTACGGATGCGCAACCACTTGTAGATGGTATGCTCGCTCACTCGTATAGTCTTGCTTTGGGTTGACTGGTAACGCCTGTACTTCTGTATTATCCACTTCATCGCAAAGGTCGAAAACCTTAGCCCCCGGCTGGAATCCCATCGTTGGATGGCGATAATCAAACCCTGAAGGCAGAACGCCACGGCATCTTCAAAGTCATCCTGCTTGTGTATCTGCTTGGCCATCTCTTTGCACAAGCCGGTATTCCGATGAACCATTTCAGCCATGCACTCTTTAGGCATGATGTCCGCCGCCCATGCTTGGTGCAAAAGAACCATCTCCTCGTGAGACAACAAACGCTCCGGCGCCTTACTCAAAGCCCGGAGCGTCTGACGAACAATAGATCTACTTGGTTGCAAGGGCAATCCTGGAGCCTATCCAGCGCATGACAGGTACAGCCATGCTGTTACCGAGTGCCTTGTACCTTGGCCCGTCTGGAGTCTCTGGCATGATGTCAGTGTAGCCATCTGGGAAACCTTGAAGGCGTTCACACTCGGTTGGTGTTAGCCGCCGTACTGCCATGCCGTGCATTATCTGCTGATCCTGTGAGGTTGCGATGGTGTAGGCTTTTTCATCCTGCCCCATGTAACCACTGCCACCGGTTCCAGGCTTTGCTACCCCGCCGTTTGTACCGGTGTAATGCCCAACACCGCGTATTTTGAATGCATGGGCTGGATGCGCTACACCGTGAACCCCGGTTGCGTTGAGCGTGTACATTGGACCACCTACCGTGTATCCATCACCATTACCGCCGTTCATTGGTTGCCGTCCGATGGTGTTCTCTGCAAGGGCTATCGGTTGCCCTACTAGAGGTGTATGCCCACCACCTGTACCCCATCGTGCAAGTACTGTCTGACTTGTGCGAGTCTCTTCCTTTAGCCGTGCATCTGTCTGGTTGTTTTGATACATCACCGGAATTAAGGTTTCTGTGTTTGGGTCGTACCTGCAACCAGTGCCTGTCGTAAGGCATTGGGCAGTGTCTTGCCCCGTTTTTCTGCCCTTCGTAGAATCCCCTCGCAGGCTTTCTGGCTCAAATAATACTTCGGCTGCACGTCTGCTGTCCCCTGAAGAATGTGCGACAACAAAGACTCTACGCCTTCGCTGGGGGACTCCAAAGTACTGAGCGTCAAGCACTCTGTAGGCCCACCCATACCCGATGTTCCCCAACGCCCCAAGGAAGGAACCAAAATCCCGTCCTCCTGAGCTGGACAAAACACCGGGGACGTTTTCCCAGATAACCCACTCTGGCTTAAAGTGTTCAACCATTGCAATGAAGGTGAGTGCAAGATTGCCTCTTGGATCGTCAAGCCCTTTGCGGAGTCCGGCAACGCTGAAGGACTGGCAGGGAGTCCCTCCGACAAGAACGTCAACTGCATCTCTTTCAATATCCCACTCCCTAAACTTTGTCATATCGCCAAGGTTAGCCACTCCAGGATAGTGATGGGCTAACACCTTTGACGGAAACTTTTCAATCTCTGCAAAGGCAACGGGAGTCCAACCAAGGGACTCCCATGCAACGCTTGCGGCTTCAATGCCGCTACACACGCTCAGGTATCTCACTTGACACCCTGCGCCTTCAGCGCCGCTGGCTTTGTCTGGTACTCGTATCGCATGGCATCACGGGTAGCAGATACCAGAGCAAGGAACAGCATAACGGCTATCGCAGTAACCACACCTGCCCGGATGGAATCACGTACCGCCCGCTTACGTCCAAGGTAAGCATCGCGGTTAGCCTCCAGCGCGTAGTGCCGATCCCTGAGCTGTTGGGCTTGCGCTTGCTGGTCTTGCCATTCACTCACTCGGCAAGCCGTACACATCTTGTCACGATCAATAACTTCGCTTCCACACTCTATGCATCGTCGCATTGTCTTATCTCCCTAATCCTTATTCGCCCGGTTGCTCTGGTGCTTCCGGTGCCTTGCCCTTACGTAATGTTCTACGCATCAATAACTGCTTTGACAGTTCCGCAGGATCCATATCCATCGCTTCAGCCAAAGCAATCAAAGATGTATCGCTAGGCGCTTTCTTGCCGGTCATATAGTCACTAATGCGTGGCTGCCTGAAACCAGTACGCCGCGATAACTCGTTTTGTGTCAATCCTCTAATCATGTCCCATATATACCATATATATATAATAGCCTGTCAACCCCTTGCGTTATATATATCTACAATGTATATTGTTGATGTACCAAGCGGTACGGGAGATAAGACATGAAAGAACAAGCGATCAAGATGGTTGAGCAGATGACGGCGGAAGGTGCAATCCTTCAGCTTCACAGCCCATCAGGCCAGCACGACATCGATGACATTGAAGTCATCGAGGCAATCCAATACGTTAAGGATGAGGATATTCGCATCAGCGGCAACACCATCATTTTCGGCAACGGTGAAGTCAGCATTACCATTGAAGACCAAGACGATTACAATGCGGATGCATCCAACCACGTAACCGGGGACTAACCATGACAAAGAAAGACGCATACATCATCCTGACGTTAGCACTCAATGAAGGTCTGACGTTTACGGATGGTGCCTACAAGGGTAACGTCCCTGTTGTGTATCGACAAGACCCATACTGGGTACACACCATCAACGATGGTGCAGGATTCAACATCGAATACAAGTATCAACGAAAGTTTGCATGGCTTGGCTCACCTGACGAGCTGCGGGAGATAAAGAATGACTAGCAGCGAAACAATAGGGGCAATAGCCCCTTCCCTCATCAAGGCACAAAGCCGGATGCAGGGCATCAGTAAGGAAGGTACTAACCCCGCCTTCAAATCCAAGTACGTCACCCTTGACAGTATCCTGGACGCTCTGCGCCCTATCCTTACGGCAAACGACCTGATGCTAACCCAAGGCACTACAGAAACTCACGTCACAGATGGCAAGGTCACAGCGATTACAGTAGAGAGCCGCATCATTCACGCATCCGGTGAATGGATCAGCACCGTGGCAACCATCCCGGTAACCAAGCCTGATGCTCACGGCTTAGGTTCAGCGCTGACTTATGGCCGCCGCTACTCGGTCTCCGCCCTGCTGGCAATAAGTGCCGATGAAGATGATGATGCAAACGGCGCGGTAGCGCCCCGTGATGACTACCGTAGAGGCCCACAGGGCAACATTGTTATTGATCAGCCGCTGAAGGCTAGACCACTGGGAGGAAATAGATAATGGGATATTACTTAGTTGATGGCGAGCTGTGGGACGAGGAGACCGGCGAGTATGCCGGCCCGATGTCCGGCTGGATAAAGGGTGACGAATCACCTGAAGACTTGGCGCTCCTGGTGATGCGGAAGCGCATGGACATCGAGGCAACCCTACAGGCTGAGAAAGCCAAGATGGAAGCCATCGTAGAGAACACCCGCAAGATGGTTGCCAAGCATCAGGCCCGGCTTGACTGGCTGGAAGCACGGTACAACGCACAGCTGCAAGACTTTGCAATGAGCCAACTACCGCGCAAGGCTGACGGCAGCCTAAAGGTCAAGACTTGGACTTGCCCCTTTGGTACGGTTTCTTTCCGAACAGTAGCCGAGCGGGTCAAGGTGGTTGAGGAAGAGGAAGCCGTAGCGTGGCTGATGCATCACAACCCGGAAGCAATCAAGACAAAGCACACCGTGCTGGTTAGCAAGCTCAGCGACTTACTCGAAACGCCAGGGATAGAGATAATTCCGGCTACCGAATCGGTCACAATAAAAACAGTTTGACACTTATCCCCGCATGATGTATATAGTCTGCGGGGATATACCTCAAAGGGAGATAAGTAATGGGAAGTAGAATAACTGAAATCGAGAAACTGACGTTTCTTGGTTTGCACAAAAGCGGTATGAGCATTAGGGAAATTTCTAGGCGCACTGGACGAAGCACAGACAGCATCAAGCAATTTACAACCGATGATGTAGCATCGTCTGCATTCGATCAGCGGTCAATTTTGAATGATGAAGATATGTACAAAATCTTTGATCTTTACAGCGCTGGCAAGCGTGTCACAGACATCGCGCGTCAGATGAATCAACCAAGCTCAACGGTTGGCATGGTTACCCGTAGGCTTTATCCTAAGCATCAAAAAGCCTATGCAAAGTGGCTTGAGCTTCAAAAAGAAAAAGATGCACCAGCTCTTGTGATGGAAGTCCAGCCGGTGGAACCGGCATTACCGGCAGCGTTACTTGCTATCCGTGCCGCTCGTGCCGCTGGCAGGACATCACAGCCAGCAACGGTAGAACAAGTGCAACCAGAATGCGTTGACTTCCGATCAAAGTATTTTGCACTACTTGAAGAACACTCACGAGTAATGGCCGACTACATCAAGAGCTTGAAGGCCTTATAAATTGTTTGACAATCTATCCACATCCGGTGTATATTCCGGATGTGGTTATACACCGCAGGGAGATAAAGATATGACAGTAGTAGATGAGGTTTACACGATGGAAAGGTTGGGAGAAGTGCTGAAGCGCGACCATACAACCTTTGAGACAATCGAGCTTGACTTTAGCGCGATGTGGAATGAAGCGCTCGGAGCCTACCAGTATCAACGCTCTATCCGTGTTAGCACACACAACATCGCCCGTATGCTGTGGTTCACGACTTGCAAGGGGCAACTCCTTAGCGTGGTCTACAGTTCGGGCGGAGTAGACATCAACATCAGCATCGAACAGTTTACAATGGTTGTTCCTTCGGATTGGGATGTACGCGCTTGGATTGCACAGATGGCAAGTGAGTTGATGCCGTAGGGTATAATCCTAGCACCCGCAAGGGAAACCAAAAAAACAACAACTGATGCCGGAACTGATGGAAGGAGACCCGATCTAAAAAGTCGGGTCTTTTTTCGTTACCAATCGATAGACACAAAGCCGCCGTTGCTGCCGAGCTCGCGCCATGCTCTGGCCTTGCGATAGACACCGTCACCCTCGCGCGTTACTGCATCTTCATCTTCCATCTCCGGTGAGGTGTTGCCTTCAACGGTCTTGACCCCCCAAGGAAATACCCCGGTCACGATTCCAATATGAGCAAGCCGGTTCAAAGGTGCAAACCAGAAACAGCACAGGTCACCGATGCGTACTTTGGTATGATCGGCTTCCGCATCCTTCACGCTTAGCCAGTTACCGGTACGCCTGGCCCAGTTGCCATGATCGGGACAGTAAGCCGAGCGTGGCCAGTCTAGCGGGATTGTTAGCGCCAAGTCATGAGCGGCATTACGCAACCGGTACACAACAAAGGCAGCACACCAAGGGCTACCGGGTGGCACAGGTGGGATGGTAGAGGCTTGATAGATTCCTACAGCCTTGCCGCGATTGTCTCCAACTTCCTGCACGCCGACATTGTCTAGGGCTTCTTTGGCTGCCCTTAAAGCGATAGGTCTACACATGGTGGTATATTCTCCTTGTCGACCTTATCTCCCGACACGCTGGGCAGGCTAACTCCCAAGCTGTTTTTCACAAACTGCCCAGCACCCCTTTTTCCTAACTCCAAGTTTCCCCGTCATCGATACTTGATATCTGGATTAGACTATTCCCACCGTCACGGTAGTAGGCAAACCAAACGCCAAGCCTCCAAGCAATCGCCGTCTTGCCTTGGTTTACTCCACCAGTGACAATCACACTAGCCGCCGTTATAACGTTCCCCTGTGGGTCGTATATGACCCTGTAGAGGTCATTGTTGTGGTGATAGAGCACAATGCGCTTGCCCGTTGGAGCGATTGCTACTGATGCATCATCACCATTACTGGTTACTGTAACTGCCACGCTTACCGTCACCCCCTCGTCATCTGTGTAGTATGACTTGACATCATTACCTGTTGTGTCTACGACTATGTAAAGCCTACCTACCGCGCTGGTCGGATCATATGCAATGTGGACGCAGGACGCTTCCGTAATAGGCGTAGTCTGCATCACGAAATTGGTGGCGTTCGGGCCATCGGCAAAGTGTAAGGCTACCGCCCCATCTTCAATGACGGCATAACAGAAACGCTGATTAGGTGCCACGGCAGCAGAGACACATACACCGGCAAGCTCCTGCTCCCTAAACCAAGAGCGGAAGCGGTGCGATGTATGAAGCGGCAACAGACCGATGGTGCTAGTGCTGTACGTGACCGTGTGGTTGCTTTCACCAAGCCCCCAGGGAGTGCTTGTAAAGTACCGCCCTTCGGCATCTATCGTGGAATCACTACCACGGTTCGCGCTCGTGGTTGTTAGCAGGAGGTCAACCGTACCAGCGGTCAGCGGGTCACCGGCATTGTCTAGCAACGCACCGTGAGCGATACCACGGAGCAAACTTCCACCCGCCAAGTACAGCCCGGCTTCGGTGCCACCATTGATATCAAACGGGTCATTTAGATCCGGTGGAAAGTTGCCATTGATGCGGTCAAAGAGCGTCTGGGCTACGATGGTTCCCTGTGCCAGTTGATGCCCGTAAGCAAAGTCTGTGCCGGTTGTAGCGTGTGGCGTGGCAAGGATACCGCCGCCCCTTAGCCATGTTGAATAGCCGGTAACGCCATTCAAGAAACAATCCCGTAATGGCGGCTGTGATGCCGAGCAGGTAGCACCCGCCGGGTAGGCTACGCTGTTCGTTGCCGCCCAGCCGGGATGTCTTACGATGGAGTTATCGGAGGCGTTGATTTGGTCGCATAGCTCGCTGATGGTTACCGGGTCGACGCTATACGATGTCACCCCGGTTGCACCGCCGACCGTCATCTGCCAGTAAACATCGCTTTCTTCTTCAGTCCTACCATCGCGATCCTGTTGCCAAAATCGTCTACCGTAGTAGTAGGTGGTGGTGTCTACCTCAGCAACGATTGCCGGTGTGATGCGTTCAAATTGCGCGGTGAAGGTATCCGGTACATAGGTTGAATCGGTGTTGGTGTAGGTAAGCGTGGTTGTACCGATGTCAATGGATCCGCTAGATACCCTTAACCGCTGACATGAAGTGATGCCCCAATAAGCCGAGTCTACAGACTCACTACCGGCGTAGCTGCTGGATGTCGTATTCTTCCGAGGGTAAGGGTTGTCCTTGTCATCCGTTGCCGGTAGGCTTCCAAGGCTCCACGTATCAGGTGAGCAAAGGTCAAGGGTAACGGTGCTGTATGAGGTCGTAGGAGCCACAACCTGCCATCTTTTCGTGTTGCCGTGGTAATCAGTCAGTTCGATGTAGCCGGTTTGGTTGGTGCCGCTTTGTGCTTTTATCTGGATGGCAAGATATCGGTATCCGCTCATCCCTTCATACGGTGCGTAAAGCCGGTCGTTACCTGTAAGGCCTATAGCCCTGTTGTTTGTTTCAGCGATTGACCAGCCGTTGAACCGGAAGCCACGAAAGAGTACGCGGGTGTCTGTGCTACTGTCTCCATTGGTAGTTAGTCCACTGCTTGACAATGCCGCTGATATCCAAGCCGGTACATCGTTCAGGTTAGTTGTTAGCGTGTCAGTACCGTATGTCGGGTCAATCAATACCGTGGTTGTGCTGTAGGCTACAAAGGTATCCTGCCCACCGTATGACCCGCCGGAGCTTGTGATCGTACGGGTGCCGCCGTCATAGCCGGTTACAATAACATCGAGGTTGTCGGGATACGCTCCCTCCCAAGCTCGTATTCTGCCGACAATCGAGACAGCCCGATCAAGGCACGATGAAGTGCTGATGGTTCCGCTGGCAGATGACACGATACCAAAGCCGTCAGTTTCACCTAGTAGGCTTAGGCTCCATTCCGTGGCGCTCTGGTTGTGGAAGGTGTGGGCGTGCGTAATGTCATGCACGGTAACGGCATTGACCTTAACCAGCGATACCGCAAAGTCGTGCCGAACATCACCAGAGGAAAAGCCGGATGCACTTAGGGTAGCAGTATAGTTTGCGGTTTGTCTAGATGATGCCGCAGCTGACACCGCAACAGAGCCACCGCCAGCAGATAGGCTACAAGCCGCTGTAGCGTTCGTGGTGGTGCGTTCATACCAAGTGTAAGAGGTTAGGCTTGGGAACTGCGTTGGTGCGCTGGAAGAGGAAAAAGCAGCCTCGGCAATATCCCAAAGTTTATCAGTTGATACTGAAGCGCTAAAGGTACCTGCTACCGTTTGGCTAACATCCCGGTATGTAGTGCCGCCCGTTTCGCTTCCTGATGTCAAAACGACATAAGAAGTATTGCTTGAACCGTGTCCGTTGTTGACCGTGATATTTGCTCTAAGCTCCCAAGTCCAAGCCGAACCAGGGGAAGGCGCAACCACGCTGGTAGCAATAGCAAGCGATGCCGAAAAGCCTAGATGGCCACCAAAGGTAAACCCGCTGTAGTGGGTGTCGTAGTCCGGTTCAAGCGGTTGAGTAGCAAAAGGATTCCAGATACGCACAAGGACATTCTGGGTATGGCTCATCGTCAAGGTCGATGTACGGGTGCCGTCTATGTATGGCATTCTAAGTTCCTGCGCTCACATACACCGCCCGGTAAGATGCCCGCCGCACATTGAATAACGTACTAGATCCGACCGTGTTCTCTTGCACAAACTCGATGCTAGGGATGGCAATAATCCGGTAGTTGCCAAGCACTGCAACGCCGTCTGTGTCCATCAGCTTGATGACATCACCAAGCCAGACGGGACGGTTTGAAACATTGTAAACCAAGAATGTAGCATCGAACTCAATCATCGTGCGCCCAGTGGTTAGCCGGGTGTAGAGCATCAAACAGGCTGCCGTCACGGCATCAAGGCTGTTTAGCGCCGGGTCACGATACTGGTAGCACACCGGTCTGCCGCGCCAGTTGCGAGGCCTTGATGCCGGTGCTGTGGCCGCAATCTCAGCGGCTGAATCTATCTGTGTATATGGTATGAATTTGCCGGTGTTAGGGTCTTGACCGATGACCGTAACCTGAGTGCATTCCGCTTCCTCGTTGTAACTGTTGAGGCTACGAATCACCCTTTGTGGCCGTAGCTCTTCAGCCACTCCCGCCGTGGTTGCTGTTGATATGCTTTGATATAGCGTCATCGTTGATGCCGTGCTGGCGGCGTTCACATTGAGCCACTGGTAGAAATAACCCGATGCGGTCGGCATCCATCCGGTTATCCAAGTAGCGTAGTACTCCTGCTTTATTTTGTCGATGTAAGACTGAACATTATCGCCGTAATCAGGAGCAAGGCTGTACTGACCCTTTGAAATGTTCGTAGTGTACGGCAGCTCTTGGTCGGGGAAGTCACCACCAAAGTAAGGAGAAACCGTATCATCGTATCCAGCGATTTTCAGGAGGTCAAGGATAGCGTTACCCGCTTGGATGCCATCATACGGATAAGATTCAACAATCCACGCTAGGTCAAAATCACCACTCCTGTCTTTTCCGGTGTACACATAAGTAGCCCAGCTTGCCGTTGTGTCACGGTCAAGAAACTCTATTTTCGGAGGTGCAAGCGTACCCCTAAAGATATCTTTATAGGTCACGACACCGGGATAAACCGCAGGCCCATCACCAAGAGCAATCCTTACCGGTCGGTCGGATGTAACGTTAGGCTGTTGCACCCCTGCATCTATCAATGGTTTGGCAATTGCACCAATGGTACAGGTGGCTTTACCATCTTCGTCTACAGCCATGCTCAGTGATTGGATGTACTGGGTAACGTCAACCGTGCCATCGTAGGTAGCACTTACCGGGGCATCGTACACCGCTTCAGTAGAGTACAAACCAAGTGACCCGGTACCTGCTCCGGTTAGCGTAACCTTAGCCCGTACGTCCTTGATGACACCGTTAGGTGTGTATGCCGTGCCGTCTGCTTTTACTACAGACCCGGTAAAAGTGTAGACACCAAAGCCGACATTATCACCGGCATAAGTTGGACTAAAGGTAGCACCGGTGGGAGGCGGATACCGGAGGGCTTTGATTTGAGATAGCACGTAGCCGGACGTTTCAAAGTTGCACTTTGCAAGCTGCACCGTGGCTTGACCGGTTGGAACCAACCAAGAGAAAGCGGCAGCAGGAAGAATGTTATTTTGTAGATCGGGGTCTAAGTCTTCAAATACATGGCTGAAGTTTGTACCGTCTGAAGTTGTTACCATCAACTCCCGCCGCCGTCCGGGAATCATCATAATGCCGATGAAGTCCGAGCGGCTAGACTTGCTGGTTTGAGTGCCAACCGCAGGAGCGATGTTGGAATCTCCCCGCTCGTAAGTACCAACAACTACACCAGACTTGAACACCTGTGCCGTGCCGTTAGCTGCAAACCAAACCTCAACGCTTCCAGCCGAACCGACACCCCAGCCACACTTTAGAATGACGCTCTTGTCGGTGTCCTTGAGTCCAGGAACGTACAAGGATAAGTAGACCGCTTGATTGACACCGAACGCCGTTGTAAGCGTAGCCCGCTCAGTGACATCCAAAGACTGCAAGTAGTAATCACCGCTTGCCCTGATCTGCATCTGCTTCCACTTGGCCGCAGTTATCAGGGTGTAGTCGGTCTTCTGAAACCGTGCATAGGATCCGCTGTAGGTTGTAGACCATGCCGCCGTAACCGGTAGAGGGGCAAGCATCATCGTTAGGGTGGCAGGGTCTTGCCAAACGTTAGAGCTGTTGGTTAGGTCTACCTTGGTTCCATCTAGTGGAGCCATCAAACGACCGAACTGCGGGCGCGGCTCAACTACATCAAACTCGACCTTCAGCTGATGGATGTTTGCCATCTTAGAACCGCCCCATTATTCCGGGTTGCCCGTTGCGTCTACCTTCATCTCGAATCAGTCTACGCATCGCTCGTTCAAGGTCTGTACCTGCTGGGATAAGGCCATTACCAAACCTACCGTAGGAAGCGTTCACGGCTCCAACCTCAGCACCTGTTAGGCCTATCGCGCCCATCGCCCCACCGCCTAAAGTTTCACGCCGTAGGGTCAAAGCGTCCGCCGTGTCCTTCGTATTGTTTGCAATGCGTAGGAGTAGGTCTCCCGTTTCACCAGCGCCACCCATGCCTGGCTCTTCACCCGGTTTGAAGTAAGGCCCGAACGGCTTAGGTACGCCTCCCGCTTCAGGGGCCTTACTACCTGCCATCTTGGATATGATGCTGTCTGCAAACTTTTGAGCATCCGCAAACGGCTTGCCAAAGTCAACACCCTGCATGATGTCACCGGTAGCACCAAAGCCGTATTCGTTAGATATCTGGGTACGCCGTGCATCTAGCTGCTCTTTGCTTATACGCCCATAGACGTAATCGGTTTTTAGGTCATCTATCTTTTTATGACCTTCCATAGCAAGTAGCGGGTTTAGTTTGCCGATAGATGCGTTGATGTTGGTCAAGAAGTTTTGTAGAATCTTGCCGACATTCTGGAAAGTGCCGCTGAGAATGTCCGGGATAGATGCACCAACAGCAAGGATAGAGGCCAGCAACTTGTCTACGCTTGCTTGGACGTTGCCATCAGTGAAGCCTTTTGTAAACTCTTGCATTGGCCCAAAGAACTTCGTGGTTAGATCCGCTAAGATTCCGCTGTCCATCATCCGGCCAAGGAAGTCGGTAGCGTACTTGATGTAGGGGGTCAAGATGGTTATGAGCTTCTGCCCAATGGTACGCATAGACTGTTCCCATGCGTCTTCAAGCGATGCTAACTTTGTAGCGGTGTCACCGGATAGAGCATCAAGCATACCTGAGTACTTGGTATCAATAATCTTTATAAAGGTTTCAAATACCTTCAGTTCTTGCCCTTGTTCAAGCCCGCCGCCCTTGTCAAACTTGATGCCTTCTTTAGCAAACTGTGACCGGCTCATACCAAACATAGCCATCTGCTCAGCATCCGGCATCTGCCCGACCTTGAACTTACCGACCATGTTCAATAATGATTTCAGATGTTCTTCGTCAGCACCAAAAGCAGCGCCAAGGTTAGCAAGGCGTGGCAGCAAAGCGTTAGTTTCAAGCCCGATAGATTCAAGCCCTACTGCTAAGTTTGCCAACTGGGAAAAGGTGAAGGGGGAAGGCCCAGCAACCTTGCGAACCATGTCAAGCACTTGAGCTGCTTTTTCACCGCTACCAGTAATGGCGGTAAGCCTGGAGTTCAAAGACTCAAAAGATACGGCTGCATCAAAGGCAGTTTTGCCAAGCATACCAAAACCAGCAACCGTGCCAGCAACACCAACTGCACCGATACCGGCAAGAGCAGTGCCAGCACCTTGGGCTTTTTGTGCGACTTGGCCTAACCCGGCTTTGACTTTGTCAAGGGCAGAAACAATCTGTCCCATGCCATCCACGCCGAGCTTTACGGTTAGTTGTGCTACTGTCAAAATATGCCCCTTGTTGCCTTAATCATATTGATCTCGTGCTTTTCTAGATCTTGAGCAATCACAGCAACTTCCCAAATCTGCTCCAGCGTTAGGTCAACCTCTGAAGGATGACGGTGTAGGTATTTCACGCAGTAATACGCGATGACTGACCCTACACCGCCGAGTCGTTTTTTGCTTCGTCTACCTCTTTGGTAACCGACACATCAATATACTTACCAATGAACGACCAATAGATAGCGTAAAAGGCTTGCGTGTTCTTACGGCTTAGGTCAAGCAGTACACGAATGAAAGCCGCATCCGATGGGTCATCCATATCCGGAATGTAGCACTTGCCAATAATGAGACAGTTGACCAAAAGGTTAGGTGCCATCTCGGCGTAAGACATCCTGATTTTCTGTAGCTCATTGGCATCCGGGAAGTAGTCTGCCGCTTTTGGTTGGCGGAACTTTACTATCGCTCCTTCACCTGCCCACTCGCTTAGGTCTACTTCAAGGATGCCGTGTTCTACTTCAGGCTCAACCGCCTTGATGGCTTTGATTCCCATTATGCGGATGTCCAAGCGGTCGTTACGCCGTTAGCACCAAGCATGATTGTAGCTGTCTCTGTAACCGCTTCACCTGTCGCAATGCCGATACCTGTAGCGGTAACAACACCTACAAAAGTCTTTGCATTCAAAGAGCCAGGAGTGATAACCACTTGGCAATAGTAGCCTTCTTTATTGAAAAAGATAGGTGAACCATCAGCCTGTTGTGTACCGTCTACCAGCAGCTCGATGTCGATGGAACCGGATGCTTTTGTAACCTGCATCTTTTTAGTGGTGTCACAAAGTGCGCTGACATCAGCGGTATCTACCGATGTAGATGTACGCACCGACTTGGCTAAACACGTATAGGTATTAGCGGTGAAAGCTGAAGGGCTACCGTCTTGGAAACCACCAAAAGCAATGGTTACGGTACAGTTTTCACCGACCAAACCGAACGATTTTGTAAAAGGCATTGTGTCTACTCCTACTGCTGGGTCAAGCAGCGATAGACCGCTGTCACCCCGTAATCCGTCCTACCACCATCAGATAATGTAAAGGTTTGATCCGTTGAAGTCCTGCGGACATAAAGCCGTGGGGTCGTGCTGGTTACCGTCTGATTATCCAATAATGTGTCGATGCGATTCATGATGGTTTGTATCCGGCTCATGCTCATCGCACCACTTTCAGTATCCCACACAGTTATTCGGTAGTTAGGCGTGGTGAATACACGAGCGCCGCATAGCGTGTCTTCGTCATCACCGCTTGCACCTGCTCGGCTAAAGACCACGTAAGGCACCTGCACCGGTCTACGGCTTACCGGGTCGGTCTGCGGCGCTACGGTGTTATAGATGCCCATCTGGAAGCCGTTAGGTTTATTGTCAGGAGCAAGCAAACCCAAGAGCGTAGCATCGCCGCTCAGAGTCTCGTATATCCATTGTTCGATTACCGCCGGTTCAAATGCCATTACTTACCCTTCAGCACCACTGTTAGCGCTTTGACAAATGCCGGCTTTACGTGCTGTAAGGCTGGATCTAGAAACGGTCTCGGCGGTACGGTGTTGCCGCCCTTCGATGTCCAGCCAAGTTCTAGCGGTACGGCATACTTTGCCATTGCCGCAACTTCAGCACTTGTAGCCGTCAGCATCCGGTGCATGATGGAGTTCGCAAGGAAGCCAGTATCAGAGTTTGGCGGTGAGCCGGGAGGGCTTGACCAGTGACCCTTTTCATACTCACGAAACTTACCGCTGTTTGTCTTGATGCTTCGCTTTGCCGTGGCTTCAACATCAGCCGCAGCTTTACCCACGATCTTGTTTATCTTTGTCAGGTTGCGCTTGTACTGGTCTATACCGGTTGTCTTCAGGGATACGGTTACACTCATGGTGCTAGTACCTCAATCTCTAGAGGGCCAAAGCGCCGCACCGTGGTTGATACCGTGAAAGATATCGTTAGCCGGATGTCTGCCGCTGTGCCGTAAGCCGCCGGGTTGAGAACGCTCAGGATGCCTTGTGCGCTGTACTGCTTTGTCAAGGTCACGCTTCCAGACGGAAAGGTGTACGATGCCCCGGTCTGGATGTTAGTAAAGGTTGCACCAAGAGTACCGGTCGTGATGTCTACCGGGCTTCCCAGTTCGTCTACTAAGCGGACTACATAGGAGTGCCAGTCTCCGACCCATGCGGAGACTTGCACGACCTGCTGAGGGTCTTCAGTCAAATCAAATATAAGTGCCATTAGATATCCCTCACATAGATGCGGAGCGGCCCGAAGACCTGCGTGTCGTTTGCAGATGTTGACCTTGTGATTGTAGCCGTGTAGGTTCCAGGAGTGTTAGTCACCGTCGTATCGATTGTAAACGTTGCCCGTCCATCAGCTGCATAGGTTGCCGTACAGGAGTAGGTGTCAACCAGCGTAGCACCACTGTTATAGACCTTAGCCGTTACCGTTGCACTCGTAATGTCTATCCCTGCGCCGTTGTTGTCTACACACTGGATATCGATACCGTGCTGTGCGCCCTTCTGGATGTCAAGCGGATCCGATGCCCCTAAGCCGTCAGCCCTAACTTCAAAAGGCCCCATGCGAACAAGAGCGGCTGAGGTTACCGGGGTCACCAGTTCAGCGTTGACATACTCGCCAAACGTGCCAGCCGTTGTGTGTCCGCTTCGAGCTTCATCCCAGACTGCGTCAGCGATAGCCCCTGTATTGACGTTTGTATTGACGTACTCGCCAAACGTACCAGCCGTTGCGTAGGACGAGCGTACAGCGTTCCATACTGCACCAGCCGTCTGCGCTTCCGTCAAGCCACCACTGCTTAGTTTGACCGTCATTACCGCACCGTTAGTACCAGACGCACCACGTACCACAATAGTGACATCGTCAGCACCAGCCGCAAGCGCAGCATCAGGTACGTCGAGGCGATACACGCCCGGCATGTTGGTTGCGTCTACCTCCGCAAAGCCACCAGCTGTCCACGCCTGAGCAATTGTGCGTGATACCAGAGGGATAGATACGCTTGCAGTGCGTGTGCGGTTGTAGCGGGCTGTGAGACCGCTTGTGGAGGCTGTTAGACCTGTAGCGCCAAGGTAGAGTTCGATTGACTGTGAGGCTGAGCCCGGAGCGATTGTGATTGTTGAGGCGTTGCGCTCCGTTGGTTGATAGATAGGCGTTATCGTGCCTAGATTACGATAGGTAATCGCTCCAGCGTCCGGAGAGGTTCCCGACCATAGGACATTGAATAGGTCAGTAGACGGTGCGCTGGTTGCGTTACCGAACGAGGTATTTACGCTATTAAGTGTGGAGCCTGATTGGAATATAGATTGCAAGTTATGAAGTTGTCTATATCCATTGTCTAGTCCGTTTGAGCCTACAAAACTATTTGTCGCTGTTGTGGCTGTGACGTTACTAAATCCACCTGAACCAATGCTTCTACAAAACGTTGCAGTAGTACCAATACTACTCCCCCAAAATACCGCAGCTGTGCAACTTGAGAATAGACAGTTCTTGATTGTAGATGCGATACTTGATGTAGGATTTGACGCAATTGACCCAGCACAACCAATAAAAGTAGAGTTGATGATAGACATTTGTGCGCTCGTACTTCCAAGTGCTGTTGACTTATGCCCAATAAATAAACAGTTTTTGACTGTTGTTGAATCAGCAACTCCACTTGTTCCTAAAAAGTTCACCCCTCTTGCCCCATTATTGAAAATGCAAGAATCAATTGTTGCATTTACTGCTTGCCCAGAAGGACAGGAAATATACAGGACATCACTGTTTGTCGATGTGCCGTTAGCATCCATTAAGCATTTCTTAAATTGTATATTCTGACTTGTTAGCAAATTTAAGTAAAACTGATTGTTTGTTGTTACTCCGATTTCAAAGTAGAAGTTTTCAAAACTTAGATTGTTTTTCGATGTGGCTGCCAGTAGTAGCGTCTGGATTGCAGTGCCGTTGACAGACATTGTAGTCCATAAAACTACGCCCGGTGTAATGCCTGAAAATTGAGAAGCGGACGGGTCTCCAACAATCCTAACCTGTGACGATGGAGAGGTAATTGCAACCGTCACAAATTCTGTATAGCGACCGGGAGCGACATAAACAATATCGCCTCCTACTAAACCACTAGTTGCGCCTAACGCTTTTTGTAACGACTGCCACGCTTGATTTGTTGCAGGGCCAGTGCCGGCATTGGAATCGTTACCGTCATTCCTTACATAATAAATCGCCATTACTCGGCTACTCCATCGGCTATTTCCTGCGCCATAATCTGGGAAAATTGGAGCGCATAATTAAACTGGAATGCTTCGTCCTGTGTACTCCACCAAGCAAACATTGATGTACCGTCCGGGCCAAAGTCACCGACAAATACCCCATCATTATCGTAGATATCACCCTTGATAATGTAGTCGGCTGGATTCTGTGGATTCGGTTCTATTGAGAAGTTCTGGCAGTTCATTTGCCCACCTTCATCGCATTCGCCTGCGTACCCTTGAACGGCATCGTGAGGAAAGCCAGCACGCTACTCACCGCAGCGGAGACACCCGCCGCTACCGCCTTGCTCCCGTAGAGTGCCAGCACTGTGCCGAGCTCGCTCAGGTCGTGTGCTTCGGATGTGCGAACCCCATCGCCGAAAACGCTAGTAAAAGCAGCTACGAAAGCCACGATCACAACGACCACGAGTCTTTTGATTGAAATGCTGTTCATCTTTGTATGATCGCCTCCAAAGCGCTGACCTTGTTTTCCAACTTACCGAGTCTCTGTTCGATGCGGCGCACTTCCTGCTGCTGCCCGTCTAAGGTGTTTATAATGTGTGCCACCTGAGTCTCCAGTCGCGTCAACCTGACCTGTATAGCCACCCATGCGGCACCGATACTAGTAACTGTAATAAAGGCTTGTATGCCAATGGGAACCCACGCCTCTGCCGTCATGATGTCCGCTCCACCAACCCTACGTGCTGTACCAATAATTCTGTCTGTCCAAAGTCAGTCCCGATCACATCGTAATAGCGGGCATCATCGCCTACCCGGTAAACCCTATCCTGCGGCATCACGTCAGCCCCTACAGCGACTATCAAAGTCCACTGGGCAGATGACTGGATGCCACCGCCTACGATAGATTCCGTGTCGCTCTGGTTGGTTAGCCTGGCGTTGTACTCTGCTACCTTGCGCCATGTCTCAGTAGCCCCGCCACGCCCATC
>ENA-OSIY01000518-OSIY01000518.1-marine-metagenome-genome-assembly--contig:-NODE-518-length-21382-cov-7.235625_pt1 | contig 21382 bp, 30 predicted proteins | sample MGYA00237884_ERZ534233 | MGnify/ENA primary metagenome ERZ534233 (study PRJEB26412, sample SAMN06343840) | marine metagenome | isolation source: estuarine water | place: USA: Columbia River Estuary... | reverse complement strand
GAGTATTGCAGCTCATTTGTGTAATTTTTTAAGTGTTAAAAATAGGGGGACACTTACTGCCCCCCTTTATAGTTTATAGGAAACATACGTTATAAACAACGATCTCAGCAGGGTTCGTATAATGGAAGCCAGCTTTCATGTTTGCACGAGTTCTCAAGTAAGGCTCAGCAACAGTGTCAGATAAGTTAACAGCTTTCAATGCTTTTGAATCTCCTTCTGCATCAAATGCATATACAAGGTTGTTTTTCAAAGTCAATACGATAGTGTTGTCTGGCATACCTTCACATACTACAATGTTAATTCCTAAGAAAGTCAATCCTAAAGGTAATGTAACATAAGTCTGAGTGTTACCTTGAGCAGCTTTCAACTCATAAGCGTTAGCTACGTTTGTTGAAACATACATTCTAAGGTCAGCTTTCTTGCGTACAATTGCAGCAGGAGCAGCGTTAACTACAGCCTCTAATACAGTCAATACATTTGATGTAGTGATTGCAGCAGACCATAATCCATTTACAGCTAAGTCACCACACAATTGAACTAAGTATCCATTGCACAAAGATAATAACGGGTCCAAAGATGTGATATCACCTTGCCATCTCAACAACTCTAAATCTTGACCGATAACCATAGCCATCTCATTCCAGTAGTATGACATGAAAGATGCAACAGTGAAGTCACCATTTGAACCTTGAGCCATTTGTAAAGCTAAGAATGATTGCTCTAAGTCAAATTGACAAAGCTGAGCCATTGCAGACAATGCACAAACATCAATATCAATTGCATCCAATGAATCTGTAGGTGCGTTGAAGTTACAAGTAGAAGCCTGTAATAATGAACCAAAAGTTACATTAGCAAGTTTCGTTTTTGACTTAATACCTGGTAAAGTTCTGAAGTTGTTAGCAATATCAGGACTTGATAAATAAGCCTTTGAGTAGAACTCATCAGGGTTCGCACATAAAAGTGCATTTGTTTCGATATCTAAATCGAATTTAAGATTGCGTGTCATGTTATTTGGTTTTTGAAAATTTTACAAATTCTTTGAATTTCTCATGAGCAGTCATAGCCATTGGTGCTACTTCCTCCTCAATCTCAGCTGAAAGACTTTCTTCCAGTTGGTTCTTTAAGTCTGCTATCATAGCAACAAGTTGGTTGACTTGCTCCTCAATAACTGGTGCAACAATTGCAAGGATAGCCTCTGCATCAAGCACAGGGTCAACTGACATTGCTACCTCTTCCTCTTCAACTACAGCTTCTGCTTCCGCTTCTGCTGGAGCTTCCTCTTCCTCAGGAACGTCTGTTGACATTTCCTCTTCTGCTACTGCAGGTACGTCTTTGATCTCAATAACTTCTCCGTCTTTTACTACGTAGATTTTATCTTCAATCAGGTGTTCTCCATCTGGTAAAGTCATGGTATATTTATTTAAGTGTTCCGATAATTTCATACCAAGGAAGCCCTCTATTGAGTAGCCTACTTGACCTGACTCAACTAACTTATCATAGTAGTCTTTGTCAGTCACTTGGCTTGTTAGCATTAGAGTGCCCTTAGGGACCTCAATGCCGTATGTTGTGAATGCTTTGTCAGTCTCAGGGTTATCTACTATCCAAGCCTCAAGGATGTACGCTGGTACTATCTTATTTTGATCGTGCTCCAGGTTAAAGATATTCTTGTTGCTTAGGTTAAGCATGAATTTAGCATGTATCTGCTCAATCACATCTGCTGAGAATTGTACATCATACTCTTCCTCTGTATCCTCATCCATTCTATAGATGTTCATAGGTATCATGGCAGGTGCCACAATACGCATCTTAACACTATCACTGAATGACATAGGTGCAACATGAGAATTGAATGCCATACCTTTGACTTTGATTGCAGGCTTAGATGTGAATGCTATCATTTCAACACCTAAGTCCTCACCGTCTGAGTAAGCCTCATCAATAGTAATTTTGTACACTGGTCTGTCCATGCCTATATTGTAGAAAGTTGTATATTTGTTAAAAAATAATTCTATGGTAACAATTTTAGGAAGAGAAGTACCTAATCAACTGAATGAGTTGACGGTCTTACAGTTTGAACAGATCACAAATATCCATGCCAATAATGAACTGGATGCAATAGCCAAGCACCTTGAAGTGTTTGAGTTGTTAGGTGTGCCAGAAGTTGACTTTGAGGATGTATCTATTGAGGAGTTCAAGGAATGTGTTAAGGTATTCAATGACCTTAGCGGTAAGCCTGAGCTACAGCAATCTATTGAGATGGAAGGATACACTTATAAGGCATTCGAGGGTGATACCTTCAGACTATCTGTCAAGGATACTAAGCACATTGAGAAGGTTATGCACTCCAAACATAAGGGATACATAGCTGAACTGTTGGCTATCCTATTTAAGCGTGAGGACTTGACCAAGGCTGAGCACTATGCAGAGGCACACATCAAGCATAAAGCAAAAATGATACGTGAACTTAAGGCTGAGTTAGCAGTGCCTTACTTAGTTGAGATTGGTCAGAAGTTAGCTAAACAAATGCCTAAGGATGCACCTGCCGAAGTCGTGGAGTGAGATAGATGTCTTTCAGTTTAAAGAGATTAGGTCACTATATACCATTGAGGAGACCTTCTCCAGGGAGATAGAGATACTTGCTACACTGGCTGACATACCATCGGATGACTTAGAGGACCTTGACATAAGCGAAGTGGGTGATATGCTTAAAGATATCACCTTCATTAACTCTGAGCCGTCTAAGTTCTACAAGCATGTACTTGGTGAGTGGAAGTTTAAGCCATTGTCTAAGCTCACAGTGGGTGAGTTCATTGACCTTGAGTACTTCTTTGCCAATGACTACATCAAGCACATCTCACATGTAGCCTCTATCTTATACAGGAAGCACAGCATCAATGAGTGGGGTGACTTAGTCTTTGAGCCTTACAAGTACTCACCCTTTGAACGTGCTGAGCTGTTTGATGAGTACGGCATCAATGAGATATACGGTATAATCACTGAGTACTTAGCATTCAGGACAACGTTCATGGAGAAGTATGAGCTACTCTTCCAAGCAGATGAGTCAGAAGAGGAAGAAGAAGCTATCAAGCCAGCTAACTCTCAAGATGCCAAGGCTGAGCAGGAGCATAAGAGTGCTATTAAGTGGAGTTGGGAACGGTTGCTATATGGACTGTGCAATGAAGACCTGACTAAGTTTGACCAGGTCACTGACATGCCACTTGTTCTAACCTTTAATATGATGGCTATGAAAAAAGAGTTAAACATCTAAAGGATAACCTACCTTGAAGCCTGCAGGTGGATCTAATGCCTCAAATGTATACACTATTTTTTGATTCTTTTCAAGTATCTCTGCCACTTGTAGGATAGGATAACGTTTAGTCATCCACTCAGTGTACTGTGAGTATATCTCAGCAGTGATACCAGCCGCATTAAGCTCATCTGTGAACTGTGCAACGTAGTCTCTTGGTGTAATTACTCCACCGTTCCATAAAAATGCGCCATTATTAAGGAAAATAAAGTAGTACATGGCTATGATTTGTATCTCCAACTTCTCAAAGCCCGTTATCTTGGCATTGATTCTAATAGACTCAACCAATGTGCCTTGACCATCAACAACATCATTTCTGATTATACGTTTAAGTATATTTGCCATCCTTCTCCTGGTGGGATAAAGGACATTAAATTCTCCAGTGTTAGCGTATCTTGCCATTGTTTACTTTACTTCGTACTTAGGAAGCTCCACGTTATTTACCCAATCAATAATATCTTGGTCATCCCAATCAGTTGTATAAGTGTAACCAGTAAACTCAACACCAAAATTAGTTGAAGTAGTTGCAAGTAATACACTTGCTGAACATACCCTATCAATTATGTTATCTGTTACCATTGTAACAGTAACCGTTGGGTTAACTATTTCAACGTTGAATTGTGGAAATTTGTAAGTTGCCATTTTATTTTATATTTATTAAGTTAATGTTGTTCCCGTTACTGTAAATGTTCTAACTGGTATATATCTGCAATCATTACCTGCAGAAGTTGTTAATGTTTTTCCTATATAATTAAATGAACCAATATTTGATATCTGAACCACCCAAGCAACTGTACTTGCAATAGAAGGAGTATTTGAAGTCCATATATTCCAATTACCTCCAGTATTTAAATTAAAAGGAGGATAATTATAGGATAAACTAACTCCACCATTCCAAATATTCATCATTTCGTAAATATTAGGAAGTCTCCACCCACTTGTGAAAGACCCTATACTTACTGCTAATGCTCCGTCTATTGCATTGTTCCAAGTAATAGCTGTTGCATTTACTGTTCTTCTATAGCCTAATACTGTAGCACCATCATAAGTAGACCAATCTATCACAATATTATTAGTGTATGTAGCACCCCCTAACTCATCTGTAAACCTATTTGTGTTACCAAAAGGGTTATTACTTGCAAGTACACTAAATGAAGTTGCACGACCCGCTTCAATATCTCCGTCATCACCAGTCCTGTATGAAGTAGTTTGACCTGTTTTCATTAAGGTTTGACCAACGGGTGCAGGTGTGGGAGCAGCACCCCCTCCACCTATCTTGAAGTTTAATGCACTTATCATAGTACTAAAATTACTGAGCCACTTGTTAAAGTAACACCACTAAATTGTTGAGCATTAGTAGGACGTATGATAGTACCTGCCTTAACAGCTGTTGATGGTGCAGCAATGTAAGTTGCCTTCACGTCTGTGCCTGCTATTCTAATGGCACTGAACACAGTATCCTCAAGCGCTACTATAGCATTGATAATTGTTGTTTTTGTAGCTGTATTATTAAGGATAAAAGTTCCTTGATTAGCTATTAAGATGTCGTTATCTGTTGGCATGTTTATTATTTATTAGTATATTTTATTTAGTACAAAGTTCTGTGATTGAATCTTATTAGCCGTCTTAGCAAGTCCCCACTCAGCAGTGATAGTAAGAGTATTACTAACAGTAGTGTCAAAGGTAGTATTGCTTATTAAGGCAAAGTTATTACCTGCTATCTCACCTGCTGCATTATGGTTGTAGCTATATTGCCCATTGACAAATAACTCAGCTACTCCTGCTGCCCCAATCTTGGTAACTGTGAAGTCAATAGTAAGCTCAAAGAATTTATCAGTTGTTATCTTCATAGAGAATACTCCAGCATCTGCTATAGTAACACCGTTTGATTTTATTCTTATATGTATTGTCTCACTGCCTGCACATGATAGGTTGCCACACATCTTAGCCACAAAGCTATTACCTACACTGAACGCATTAGCAGGAACAAATAATGTGCCTACTCCTGCACCCACTAAAGAGGTCTCTGTGATAGTGTTTGTGATAAGAGTACCCAAGGCAGTCTGTGCATAAAGCCCATAAGAGCCAGCCGCAATGATTTGTTGACCAGTGATTGACTTAGTAACGTAGCCCGACCCAGTATCCTCACTTATCTCAAGCAAGTCTGTTGCCTCAAGGTTAGCCCCTTTAGGGGTCATCTGTGATATCTTTTGTCTCTGAGCCATACCTATATTGTAATTAACTTATGATTCTGTTATAATATCGGTGCAACCTCAAATGATTCAAAGATACTACCTTCTTCTATTGTGTAAGTTCCGAATGGGCAAGGGGTGTCTTCTGAAAGTAAATAAACATCATTAATAGCTAACCTCCAATTTGTTCCGAAAGTTCCTCCTATTTCCCAAAATATAGTTCCTGCATCTGGTATATTATAAAAATTCTTACTATTAAACGTCCCGCTACTCTCAACCTCTACCGTTACAGGCTCTTCGCCTATTAAGGTGTAAGTAACACTAATTGTATCACACCCTACTACAACAGGCAACTTAAGAGGTACTTGACAATCTGTCCAGTTGCTCATGTCAACATCTATAGTCATCACCCAGCCAGCAGCATAGTCAAGCAATTGATTGTTTAACGGGTTGAGCGTTGGCACTCCTAAGATATCAAAGTCATAGTCTGAGCTAAAGGTAAAATAGTTTACCAGGTCAACCAGTATTTGATGGCAATCAGATAGTATCACTGTGATGTTGGCACGATCCTTTTGAATAATGTCAAGGCAGTATATCTCTAAGCTGATAGTGTTGGTATTCTCAGTAGGGATAGCCACAATAGGAGCTATGAATATCAGAGGATACTTCTCATCCTTGGTAGCAAAGTTTGGCAGTTGCTCTGTGAAGTCGCTGTGTACCTTTTTAACCTGGAGATGGTCATTGTAGAATCCTTCAATCTTGTTGATTAGTGCTTGATAACTTGTCATAATTCTGCGTTGCGTTGTATTTTGTTTACTCTATTCTGTGTGTTGGTCATCTCAGTCTCACTAACTATTGCAGTGACTGTGATGTTATTGTTCTGCTGTTGTGATGCCTCCCCTCCTACGTTGTTGAGTTGGTTGGCACTACCAAACAATGATACTGCTGGTGTAGCCATACCACCTGTTGATGGTGTTGAGCCGCCCGTTGGGTCTACAGCAGAAGGAGCACTACCACCACCGCTAAAGGTTGTACTTGCAATGGCACTGATACTCGCTGCTGTTGCTGCTACTGATGCTGCTATCCTAAGACCTGAGGATACCCCTAAGGTAAAGTCAGGAACAGATAAGATTGCAAGGATGGCTTGAGCTCCATTGATTGCAGCCATTGCTAACTGCATTGCCTTCTGTTGCTCAAATTGTTGCTTAAGTATTTTCTCCTCTTCCTTACTTCCTTTCTCTATACCTTTGAGCTTTCTATCAGTGTTCATTTGTTGAAGAGATGCAATAACATTCAGACCGTTCTTGGTATCCTCAACTCCTTTGTCAATGGCAGCGTATGTCTTTTCTCTTGACTTAGCATCTATCTCAGCTAATTTGGCAGCCGTTGCCTCTTCTGCTACTATTTTAGCTTGTCTATATTTCTCTTCTATAGCTGCTACTTCTGCTTGTGATAGCTCCTTGTTGGCAAGTTCTGTAATTCTTTGAGCCTCAAGGGTAGACAATGTAGTTGCAAGGAATGCCTCTTGTGCTGCTATCTGCTCATCATTAGTACCTTTTAATCTCTCAAGTGCAAAGGCTTCATTAGACAACTTGGTCTCTGCTACCAGTTGAGCCGCTGCAAGTATTTTAAGATTTTTCTCATCCTCGCTTTCAGTGATTTTTTTATTGATATCTGCAATACCTTTGGCAGTTTCATCTGCAAGTAACAAGGCAGCATCTGAGCCCACCTCAAGGTCAGCCATTTTTTGCTTAGACTGCTCAGTTAATAGAGCTTTCTCTGCCTCAAATAAAGCTTTTGAGTTCTCTTCTGCATTGACTATATCTCGCTCAAGTTTAGCAATCATATTTGCATTGTCCTCTTTCTCCCTTTGAGCTGCCTCTTTATCCTTAATATCATTGATAGATTTCTGTAATTTAAGGATAGCTGTATCTTGGTCAACTGTAGCTTTGTAAAGTTTAGCCTTGTTAGCCTTGACATAGGTTAGCTCAGCATCAAGCTGCTTAAGTCTCTCTGCTTGGATATCCTCCTCTGATGCGTTATTTGTTTGCAGTAATAGTATTGCTTTCTCACCTGCTTTACGCATCTCCTCTAATTTCTTAGCCTCAGCGCTTTTGGTCTCTTGCACACTTTTTACAGCAGCAGTTGTGTTAGATTTAGCAATACCTGCATTGCCCTTGTTAGTTATCTCAAGCTCTTGCCGTTTAAAGTCCTGAATGATAAGCCCTCTCAGTGTCAATGCCTTAGATACTGCCTCCTGGTTGCCAAGTTGTTTAGCCTCTTTAATCTGTTGGTCAACCTTAGACAAAGCCTCCTTAAGCTGAATGTCAAGCATTGCCTTAGCACGCTCAGACTCACCCTTGATTTGCTTAGCCTGTAGAGTCTCAATCTGCTTATCAAGGCTCATGTTGAGGTTCTTGATAGCCATTATTCTATTAGCCTCGTTTGCTATCTCCTGCTGCCCTAAGTCAAACTTAGTCTTGTTGAGGTCAGCCAGCCTCTTCTTATCCTCTTCTGTTAGTTCCTTCTTTGCATTGAGTGAATCAATCTGCCTTTGGTTCTCATATTGTAACTGGTCAATCTCTTCCTGCTTAAGGTCATAGATACTCTGACTTGTATCAACCTGGATGCCATACTTCTCCTCAAGCATTGCTATCTCCTCATCACTCAAGTCCTTTGTAAGGTTATACAAGTCTTGCTGAGCCTTGGACTGTTGCTTGATGCTATCAATATTTTTCTCACTGGACTCCTTTACCGCCTCTGCATTCTCTTCTGCTGCATTGTCAGTCAAGCCCATGTAGTCAGTCAAGTCCTTGAAGCCTTGTATCACCGCATTGATAGGTCCCATGATAGCCTTGAAGACTGCATCAAGTACACCTATCTTTTTAAGGAATACACCTATAGCCACCACAATTACAGTGATAATAGCAACCAATAAGAATATAGGGTTGGCAAGGATGGTCATCCCTAACTTAACGAATGCACCTCCTACAGTGGAGATAGTACCCATCAATCCCTTGAAGCCCTTTGCCAAGTCTGCAGGGTTGAGCTTACCAAGTGCGCCTGCAAAGACTTGAGCCTTTTGATTAGCCTCTTCAAAGTCCAAGCTCATTAATGAGTCCTTGATACCTCCGATTGAGTTGCTGACCTGCTCAAACTTACTGCCAGATGCAAAGACATTCACTGCCTCATTAGCATCCTTGAGTTGGTCCTTGAGCTCACCAGCTCGCATTGATAGTGCTTGAATTGACTCAGGGTCTGTAGCATTGGCAATAGCTCCTTTGAGGTCTCTAAGCTCAGCCTTGATTGCACCAATGCCCGTTATCTTTAATGGTATCTCTACTTCATTCATGTTAGTATGTTCTTATTTCTATTGTTGCAAATTGTAAAAAGTCATCAGCCAAGGCACTTGTAGAGGTATCAAAAGTTCTTATTCTTATCTGATCTGTGTTATCCCAAAACGAAGTGCAAAGTCCTGGGTTTGTTGTACCATTCAATACTATGTATGTCTTATCTTGGTCAGGAAAAGCACCAGTCAACTGACCTCTGTAGTATCCTATTGATAACCTGGTCCACACAATGTCACCTATAGTGTTCTCAAGTACCGTTGCAAGTGGGTCTGTGGTGCTTGTCTGTAGTAAAGTAGCAATATACTTCTTATACGGTACTACAGCATCTCCATTGATAGTGCCCGTCACTGTAAGGTCACTCACCACTATGCCATCATTGGCTAAGGTCTGACCGTCACCTACTATCACTCCCTTAGTGCCAGCCGTAACAGTGTTACCTCTACCCATCACTATTGCATCTGCACCTGGCATGATCACATTTGTGTTGGCAGTCTTTGTACGCATGATACTATCCAAACTTACAGCAGTAATTGTATCACCTATAGGAAGTCCTGCTCCAGTCTTGAAGCGTGCCAGGTCAATCTCAGTATCCACACTAATCAACTCAACCTTGGTCAAGCTGTTGTTGTTAGCATTGTAGTCTTGTATCTTGTTAATGTTCCACCATGAGTTATCTATGTATATCCTATCATTGAGCTTCAAGCCTTGGATGTCTACCTCATCAAGGTCAAACATAGCAGTCAACATCTTACCTACGTTTATCTGGTTGACTGTGCGCCTCCAGTATAGGTTGTACAAGTTGTTGTTAGTTAATGTCTCAGTCTCATAGAAGTAGTAGTCATTGGTCCCGAAGTTGATGTCAAAGGTAGGATACAACGGGTCATTGAAGTGACCTATCACAGGGTAGTCAGTCTCACCAATCTGCCCTGTAGTGCCAAAGTCTATGATATCATACGGTTGACATGTGCCAACACCACCATCATACAAGATGCGGATGTTCACATTGGGTGCTTGACCGCTTATGTTAGGCACATATGCCCCAAAGATTGTACGGTATACTGGAGTAGGGGAGAACAGTAGCTCCTTAGTATCAACGTCCTTAACGTATTCATTGTCAAAAGTGTATTCTATTTGTCCATATATCTCACCAGTCGCTTGAGTGTATGCCACATTAGGTCCATCCTCATCTGGTGCATAGGTTAGCTTAAGCTTCTTGTTAGTTACATCTGGCAGGAACATTAACTCCTGAGCCTTATCCTTTGCCAGCTTTTGACTCCAGTCCTTCTCAGCACCTGAGTCATAGTACTCATCCCTATGTCTTAGTATCAGGTTGTACGGGTTATCAACATCCTGCTCAATGTAAAGGTTGTACATCTGAAAGATTGCCTTAACAAAGTCAGACTGCTTGACCTCTACTGGCACATATTGGTTCATGACTAAGGTTGAGCCCGTCACCTGGATGTTGTTCGATGGTAGTATCACCATGTTGATAGACGCCAGGTCAAGGACTACGTTAACAGGCACTAATGTAAAGCCACCTCCTGCTGCTATCCATCGATTGTTTGGAGTAGGAATATTTGAAAATGGAGCTACATTATAAGTCTGATATACCTCAACACCTACCTCAAGTATTTGTATGTCGCCTGCTGTGATACCATTAGCCACACCACTACCATTGTAGGCAACGGGTATAGGTAAGGTCTCAGCAAAGCTAAGTATTGTTGTGCTCCCTGTTGCAAGAGGTGTAGTGTTTGAATAAATTACAGATGACTGACCATACACAATAGCATTACCACTGCCTGCCACTGATACCCTTGCAAAGACTCTGTATCTATTTTTTTCATTAGAAGCTCCTGCAACAGAACTATCAAGCACTGCGTTCCCACCACTTGAGTTGACCAAGGCAATAGTACCACCTATGGATAGGTTGTAAGTGTAGTGCTCACCTGCATTGGTGTTGGTGCTGAATGGTGAAGAGTACTCACCCGTTGTAGGGTCAAAGATACCTTGACTATCAATCACCTCTGTCCATCCTGAGTCTACTGCTTCAAGGAAGGTGATGTTCTGACCTACTGCCTGCACATTGGTTGTGGTCCATGTATTGGTTGCCTCAACTCTGTAGTCTTCATAGTCTTGGTTGTTGGTATCTCCATTGTAAGGTATCAACAGCTTATCGAAGTGTGCAGCAGCTAACTCACTCCATGTGTATGTGAAGCCAGCCACAGCGAATATCCTATCAAAGTAAGTCTTAGCATATATGCCCGGCTTAAAGTCATTGGCAGTGTAGTCTGGTAGGTCGCTCCATGGCATGACGTACTTGTAGCCATCTGTTACAGTGTGTGCAAATGATGCTACTATAGCAGATGAGTCAAAGACGTGGTTTAAGTCTGAGAAGTCTAAGTCAGTCAAGTTAGCATTAGTGATGGCAGTAAAGAACTCAGCCCTACTATCCTTGATAAGTACGGTGTAGTTCACCTCATCCTCATAGCTGTTGTTGTTCTGTACCTTGTTCACGCTCACCAACTGTAGCAGTGCATCATCTAAGATTGGCACACCGTTCTGCACCACCTGGCACTTAGTCAAGGTGTTAATGTTGAACGTGCCTGCTTGGATATTCACATCGTAGTAGTGACCTAACAGCTCATGGTTGTTCTTAGTACCCTCAAGCACTATGGTCTTGGAGAACGTTCCCTTTCTTGAGGTCAAGTCTCTGATGTCACCAATGTTGAATGTGATAGGTACTGATACGTTCTCAGCCACATCAAGCTGCCCTGTGCTTAGTACTATATTAACCATTTATGATGTCGTTGTTAGATAACCTAATCTGTACTGATTGCTTGATCAAGTTCTTGTTGCGTTGCCTCTGTATGTCAAAGTTAGTGTTCAGCACATTACAGCTAATGTACTCAGTGCTCTCAGGCACATGTAAGATGCAGCCATCCTCATCATACAACGGCACTCCGTCCTCTGTGATGTGATACACTACGTTCTTAACATAAGTCTGTGGTGAGGTAACTAACTGTTGGAAGTAGATGCCTTCGTTCTCACTCATCCAGTTAGTGTTGAGGTCAATGGTCTTAGTTACTTGGGTGTTGAAATTAACAGCCCCTTGTTCATAACTATTGTACTTCCACTCTGCTCCCGTTACATATCCTGGCACGTCCTTGTTGTAGGTCTCTCTCTTGATAGCCAGCTTCTCATAGCTCTTAAGTTGGAAGGCAAAGCTACTCCATGAGCCCATTCTATCTAAGAATAAGATATGACTCTCAGAGATGAGTACCCTTCTATCTATCTTGACCTGGTATGCTAAACTCTTCACAGGGTTAAAGATACCGTCACTGTACCATATCTGATATGTCTGAGTTGTTGGCTTGACCAATGGATGACTACCACTTGCTAAGGTTAGCGTGCCATAGTTATTAGGACCAACTGCCACACCCTTGATGTAGTCAGATCCACTTAAATCCTTGTAGAACAAGTCACCGTTATCATTCTCAAAGTACACCCTCTTGTTGACAGGTACTGGACCAACATCCTTAAGGTTGAGCCATAAGTCCTGACCAGGTGTGCAACTGAATACTTGAGGCTGGTCTGTGAGCCATTGCCCATGTATGTTGTCAAGCACGTAGTCAGTCTCATCCCAGAACGGCATGTCAATCCAAGGTTGCACCCCGTTAAAGACATACTTGTCTAAGGTGCTCACTATGTTCAAGGCTATTGTCTTTCTGTTGTCAGCGTACTTCACTGCACCGTTGATGGTTGCATCCGTCACCTCAGACCATAAGGCATTGATAGTGAATGATGTTGTGCCAACTACTGAGACAACAGTGTGCAGACCTTCCACTCCAGGGTTGGCTGCTATACCTCCCACTGCTTGGGTGATGTTTATCTGGTCACCTACCACAAAGGCATGTGTTGCTGTGATACGCACGTTGCCTGCATTGTTCACCAAGGATGCTGTGTAGCTCAGCTCATAGATATACTCCTCACCTATCTTGACATCATACTCGAAGTAGCTATTAGCCGCATCATAGAATGTAGTCACTGTAGGGTTGAAGTCAAAGCTCACCATGTTGCTCAGGAGCTTACTCAAGTCCTGCTCACCATAGCCAGTGCCGAATGTTGGCAGTGCCTTGTAGTATCCTATCCTGGTTGCTGTGCCTGCCTCGAATACCTCAAAGATATATCTGAAGCCATCCTTGTTGACATTGGTTGAGTTGACTATGAACTTGCACTCGTTGTATGCAGGAGTGAAGTCTTGAGGCTGTGCTATGATTGTTGTTGCCATACCTATATTGTATCTTAGTTTGAATCCTGTTAGAAGGATAAGTAACTGTCATCGGTGAAGTAGTTCTCCTTGATGTAGGTAGCTGCATACCGTATGGCATCCATGGCATCATCCCATAGTTTGACTGGCTCATCCGTTATCTGGTCGCCTACTTTCTTCCACTTGTAGTTTTCATACTCCTTTTTAAGTTGAGGGTGGTCCTCACATATGATACCAAAGGTCTTGATGTTGTCTATCCCCTTCTTGACTACCTTGTTGGCATTCTCAATGTAATACCCTGCCCTATCTATCTCGGCTATGGTCTCAGGTCTTGAGTAGTCAGCCAGTATGTTCACGCTCTTATCTATGCCTAACTGGTCCATCCTTGCAATCAGGTCAGTAGTGGTGAGGTAGCTCTCATAGATCACTGGTTCAATGTACAAGTCCTTATCCCTCCAGTAGACTCTGACCAAGGCAGTAGGGTGATTGTAACCGAAGTCAAGCCCATAGACAAACTCTGTGAACTTAGCAGGTCTATGCTTAACGAATGACCAGTTGGAGTAGATGTTGCTCTTAGAGATAGCTTTCTCACCAAGGGCATATATCTGGTACTGTGCCTCATCCGTTCGCTTCAAGTCTTCTATCTGTTTCTTGATGCTCTCAGGTAGGAACGGGTTATCCTTGTAGGTTGACTTGATGAGCACTGACTCTTCCTTTGGCAGTTCATACAGCCATGAGTTGGACTCAGACGGGTTGTAGTCAAAGATGAGCTTGCCCTCCGTTCTCATGTTGAGCTGAGTGAAGTCATCGTAGTACAGCTCATTAGCTTCATTGCACCATGCCAGGTCTCTCTTCCTTCCTCTAATCTTTTGCTCATCATCTACTGAGAAGAACTCCACAATAGATCCATTGTCAAAGGTGTAGATGTGCTCAGACTTATTGTGCTTGGTCACCTCGTAGATATCCAAGTCCTTCATTATCTCTAAGAAGTCCCTCATCACTGTAGCTCTAAGTGCTGGGAAGGTCTTGCGTATGATGCTGACCACCTTGCCTCTGTTCTGCAGGCAGTAGACTATGATAAGCTGGCATAGGCTGTAGGTCTTAGATGACCTTGAGCCGCCCTCGTTTATGATAAACCTGGACTCACTTGCCAAGGCTTCAAAGTTGCGCTCAAATATGACTGTGCTCTTAATCTCCATTGTGTGCAATAGTTGGACTATACCACTTAATTAGTAGTATAGTAAGAATTATGTCAAAGATACACTATTTAATAATAGTAACCTTAATATCATTTATTGCCTGACCTTGGGTAGTTGTATCTACTCTCTCAGTTAGGTTGTTCAGTCGCTGGGTGATTGAGGCATTGTACTGCCCAGTCATGCCACCTTCTATCTGGTCTTTTCTAATTGCCTCCTCTATGCGTGTACAGATTGTAGTATACACTGAATATCTCCCATCCGTATTAGCGAAGTAATCATTCACTGTACTGCCATTATCAGCAGCAAAGCATCTAAAACCTACTTGAGTCAATGGTCTCTCTAATGGCACTGGAGTAGCTTCACCAGTCTTATTAGAAAGTGAGTATTGATAACGTGGGTTGTTCTTGGTCCATTCTTTGTATCTCTCAAACAACTCCCACATTGCCTCTGGAGTCTCTATGTGTTTATGCTTTGGCATCTGCCTTAGGTTTACGTTTCTTTTTAGGCTTAGCCGTTGTCTCAGGTATTGGACCATCTACAGCCTTGTATTCTATCACAACTACATCCTCTGTAGTCTTAGTCACTACCTCTTCAAAGATATGCTTGAGACCGATTGACTGGTAATAGGATACGTTCTTAAGGTTGATCTTGTTCACTACGATAGTCTTAGACCCTAAGATTCTATCATACACCTTGACAGTCTGCCCGATGTACTCTGGTTTAATTTTGTAATTCATTCTCTTTTATTATAATAAATATTAAATAAGCTCCTAATGTAGCACCTGAGAACTTAAACAGCAGGTACATATTTTCATTGAGTAATGCCAGGACCACACCCCATGCCAGGATGTAAGTAATAAGCCCTATGATATCAACACTCTTCATACCTATATTGTATTGACTTTATATTTTCTTTAATTTCTTTAATCAGGAAGTATGCTGAGGTACTGTTGATGTTGAAGTACTTAGCCAGGGCGGTCTGAGTTGAGTGCCCTTTGTCATAGTATGCCTCGAACACTATCTGCTTGATGCGGTCATGCTGCTGGCTTCTGTATATCTCTACCATTGCCTTCTTAAAGCTGTAGCGTTCCTCTATCTGTATCTTATGGTCAAGGTCTGTAGTGTCGTCTATGTCATCGCCTAAGTGCTCCTGAGACCTATATATGTCATCTCGCTTAGTCCTTGAGCCTTGAGTCCATATCAACTCATACTTGATCGTATTCAGTAGGTAGCTCTTAGCCTTGTCTTGAGTCATCTCTGAAAGGTGTACCTTGGTGCAGTGGATGTATGCGTTGTTGATCACTGCATCTGCATCTATTGAGGCAGGTATATTGAGCACCTTGAGGAAGTGCCTGGTGTACTTGAGCACCTCACTGTAGTTCTTAGCTACGTATCTATCCAGTTGCTCCTTCATACCAGATGTTAAAGTCTTTGAGCCATACCTTCCTACGTACTGATGCACAGAAGCACTCCTTATCCTTGATGCCAGTGACTCTACTCTTGATGCGTTGCAGTTGTATCAGGGTACGCTTAGTGAGTATCCTATCCTCTGGCTGGTTGAGTAGCTCAGTTATGAGTTGTATATCAGTTTGTTCAAGCATACTGCTGTGAGTGACGTGGCACATGCCACAGTGAAGGATTGAGAATAGATCAGTGTAGCCCAGAAGGAGGTACACTTCCAGCAACCAAGTGCGGTGTGTAGCCAGTCGGGTAGTATCATGGTGTTGATGTAGTCTTGGATGGGCTCGAAGTGGGTGAACCACCATGTCATGACTAAGGGAGCTAAGTATTGTATTATCATGTGGGTAAAGATAGTGAAAATTTATAACAGTTGTTATGCGCCATTAAAACGTGCGCATAGCTTGGTGTTAGTGGCAATACTCCGAAGCCCTCCGAACAGCGACATCGTAATATTGTTTTTCCTTTTCTATTCCTATTGATTTGCGATTTAATTTGATACAAGCCAAATTGGTAGTTCCTGAACCCATTGTATTATCTAAAACTGTATCGTTTTCGTTGGTATAGGTTTTTATTAAGTGTTCCATCAACTCAACAGGTTTTTGCGTAGGGTGTTGGCTTTTGTTGTTTCCATTACTAAAACAAACCACATTGTCAGGGTAATTTGTAAATGATGAAGTATTTGAATGTTCCTTTTGCTCACCATATACTTTTTCTCCTTTCTTATATTTAAAGTGGTTTGGTCTGTAATTATTAAAACTACCTTCAATAAGCCCTTGTGGGTTATATGTGCATTGTTTTTCGTAAAACACCACAATATCTTCCGTTCTTCTTAGTGGTTGTTTCTTTGCGTTTAGGTGGTTTGTTTTGGTGGTCTTATCCCAAACAAGCGAATACTTAAACATATTCAAATCATTACACACTAAAACGCTTGTAAAAGGTTGTTGGCAAGTCAAAATAATAACACCGTTTTGTTTTAGTATTCTTTTGTATTCACTCCATAATTTAGGTAGTGGTAATATGCTATCCCATTTCGCCTGTGTAGTTCCATAAGGCAAATCGCAAATAATAGCGTCTATACTTTTATCCTCAATAAAAGGAAAAACATCGAAACAATCAGCGTTTATAAAAGTACTGCCACTAACACGGGTTTGGCAAAATGGCTGTTCAGTAATTCTATCAATCATTCGTTTTTAATTTTTAAGTTTAGTAATTCTATTTAGCTTCGGGTTCAGCCACTTCGCCAAGCCGAGAACCGTTATAACAAAGGGGAGCTGTTACACTCCCCCTGTTGCACCCCTTAATGGACATTGAACTGTTCAAGTATCAATCTGATTAGGGGGTAGGCTATCAAGCACCACCTGTGGGGTGTAGTACTGCCCTTCGATGTCAATCATTATCTGTACTAAGTAGTTCATTTCAATAAGTAATTAAACGCTTTATCATAGAACTCACCCTTTACTGACTTACCATGCAGGAACCTATGCAGCGTAATGTTAGGCACTCCGATATCCTCTGCCATGTGTACTGCTCTGTTCCTACTGGATAGCTTGTCCTTAAGCTCAGCCCTCACCCATTCAGTGAGGGTCTGATTATCCTGGAGATAGATGGTTTTAGAACGGGTCATCCTCAGCAAGTATTGTGAATGCATCTTGTACTTGTTCACCTACTACCTTCCATGCATCAAGGCTGTTGTAGAACTTATCACCCACTTGCCTGCCTCGTAGGTTGAATGATACCTCTACTTCCTGACCTACTCCATACGGTTTGATTATATCCATGCGGTCATTAAGGGTTTGGAACATGATGTCTTGAGGGTACTTGTCACCTGTAGTGATCACGAACTCTCTTACTTGAAACTTATCCGATATCACTTTGATAGGATTGATGAGCTTGATAGCTCCTTTGACTGTTAAATCTGCCATTTATTTATTATTTAATTCATTTACATACTGTGCATAGTACTCAGAACAATATCTGAGCCTTTCAATTATCTGCTCTTCATACAAAGCATCTCTCTCATATCTCACTACAGTTATCCTGTGATGACTTGGGATGTGGTCAACTCTGTGGATGGTCATGTTATCCCACTCAGTGAGTAACTCATCAGGTGTTGTGTACATGGTGTAGATTAACTCAAATGATGGTCGGTCATACAGCCACATGTACGCTCTACCTTGCCACTCATAGTCACTTGACTCAGCCTCTGATGGTGTTGCTGGGAAGGTTTCTAATGACCAAGAGCTCTTGATGTCAATGATTAGGTCATCTGTTATGATATCACAACATCCTGACATGTACTCATTGGTCACTCGTTCCTCATTCTTAGTGTAGTTAGTGAAGCGAACGGTGTTGAGTAGATCAATGCCTTCTTGCTCCCACTCTGTGCCCTTAATCATTGGCTTCGTTCTAAGCTCTGTGTTGAATCCGTAGAAGTCTTGCTTAGCAATTCTCCTTATTTCTGATTTAGCGGTCTTAGAAAGCACCTCTGACTTACTCTGAGGCGTTGTCATTAGCTTCCCTAACTGTGATGGTCTCCATTTCATAGCTGTGCCTCCTGTTCTTTAGTTAGGTTAAACTTTGCTCTGAGCTCCTCAACCTTATAATCACCTGCCTTAATCTTAGCCAGTGCATTGTTGAACCGTTCTGTAGATAGTGATTCTTTAGCTTTTGCCTTAGGTTGCTCCTTCACTGGCTCAGATGCCATGTTGCCATCGTCATCCACAGCCTGAAGTGATAAGATAGACTGCAAGGTATAACGTCTGTAGTAAGTTATGGCACTACCCATCTTCTGTGGATCTATGCCAGTAGGTAAGTCCATACATGACTCAATCATATTACCTGACTCAACATCTATTATCTGAGTGCAGACACTATTGCCATGGATAGGCTGTAATAATAGCAGACCATTCTCTAATAAGATAGGCTCAACTGCCTCAATGATTGCATTCAAGTCGGCATATGACTTCTTGAAGTGTGGGTTATTAGCATTCTTGGTCACCTTGCCAATTGCCAACTTACATTTGTACACCTTCTGGTGTAGGCTGAATACAGTTTGAGTGCTCTCTGCCTCATTTGCTTGCCTGATTTTCTCAGACGTACTGATTAATTCTTTCATTTCCTTTGTATTTTCCTCAAAGTTAATAAAGTTTTGCATATAAGAGAAATAAAGTTATTAACAATTAGTTGTTAGTTCCTCACCCTTATCCTCATACACCTCAAGCAATGCCTGTTCTAATAGGTTAATTTCATTTTCACATAGCTTACCAAATATTGCAGCAGCACATCTTAAAAATGTCTCAGCCTTGATAATCTCTTCTTTTGTTGCTTTCATATTCTTATATATTAATCTTTGATAACTCAAATACCACCTCATCCCAGTATTTGTGAAGGTGCAACGGTGCCAGGTAGCGTACTGCCTCCGCTTGTTTAATGGCTTCACTCTTTGCTGCATGTCCCTGGTGTAACATCTGAGCATTGATTAGCATGTTGTATGCTTTATTCTTAGCACTGATCACTGTCATCGATTCCTTTTATTGGGTGTTTGTACTTCTTTCTTAGGTGCTTGAGCTTAACCTTGAACTTAGGCATCTTGAGCTTATATCTCATTTTCATAGTAACTGTATTTCTTTTTTTACTTCTGCCCAATAAAGACGTTCAATTTTCATTTGTCCACCTTTACCTTCAAAATATTTTGTCCATTCATCAAGCATTCTATTCTCATATTCAAGCAGCTCATCCACAGCAATTATTGCAGAGTACTTAGCTATCACAGTGCACAATATCTCCTCACCACATTCAGTATCAGTATTCATTAGCATTATCCTATAGGTATCTACTAAATCCTTCGCTTTCTCCTTCGCTGTCATAACCCTAATACAAATGATTCATACCACTCCACAAACTCATCAAACGTCCTTACAATGATATACACCCCTCCAGCCCGTTCAATGGCTTCCTGATAGGCTTTCTGTACATCTGACTGGCGGTCTTTTCCATACTTAATCTCAATCTTAACTGACCTTCCTCTGATAGTAGTTGAGATGTCAGCAGTACCTTTGGTTGATTGTCCTGGTGTCCACTTGCCAGGTAGTTGCTTTTGGTAAGCAATCTCACCTGTGCCCACCTGTATCTTAGCACCTTCCCTGTACTGACCTTGAGAACTGATACGTTCAGCTTGACCACCCATGTACTGGACATAAGCAATCACACAGTTGGTCAGTGAGTTGGCTGAGCTATCCTTCCAGTCGGTAAAGGCTAAGTACTTCATGTCAATGGTCGGGTGCTTGAGGCGTAGTGCCTCGAGCTCTAATGCTTTGAGCTTAGCTTTGTTTAGTTTGTTCATATCTTAATGTCTACGTCTCCCACCTACAAATGGAAGAATTGTTAAATTAAATACTTCATAAATTATTTCAGAAGATGTCAACCCACCAAAATCAAACTCTAAATTTTTATCTGCCTGAAAGTATCTCAAATACAAAGTTGGGACTCCTTTGTAAAAATCTAAGAATAAATAATCTGTATAGTTATATAAACCATATTTTGCAAATACATCTAATACTTTTTTATTGTGTATTGTGCAGTCTCCAGTTTGAATTTCATATCCTGAAAAATCAAAATGTAAATCTCCTTTTTCCAATCTGATAAAATCAATCACTTCATTTTTAGTCATTGTTTTTAATTTTGCCTGTGTCATTTTTTCACTCATTGTCTATCTTTTTAACCCATTTATAAATACATTCTCTTGATACATCTAACAGATCAGCAACACTGACCTTATTCAATTTTTTATTAGCCTGGTACATCACCTTGAACTTGTCAAACTTAGTCTTGCCAGGGTCATTTTTAATAACGTCTTTAAGCTCCCTTTTTTCACTTGATTCAATCTTAACCTTCTTACTCATGTTGATAAAGTAGTGAGATAGTTTCTCAGCTCTCAACATGGATGGCTCCATCAGTGTGCCATGAAAGTACTCAACTGGGTCATCATAGCTCCAAAGTGCATTTAGTAGCATTGCAAAGCGTGGGATGTAACTCTTCTGTTTTGGTAGCATTGACTTCATGTACTCATTCTCAGCATCACTGTTTTGCATCTCAGTAATCTGATTGAATATTCTCATCCATTGCTGCTTAGACTTTGGAGTCATTACAACCGTCATAGGCTCAATGTCATCCTCCATGTTATACTTAACCCACTTCATTTTTACCTCTTCAAAGAACTTGACAATATAAGCCTCATACCAGGTAGAAGTTGATACATCCATCTCATTCTCATTGTAAGATTCAACAAACAAATCAGGGAAGGATATAAGCATCCTATCTGTAAAGCCGTTCTCCTTATTCTCCTCTGTATTGAATGCATCAAATATAGTAGGCTGTATACCTCCAAGCACTGGTATATGTGGCTTATCAACAAATGAACTCTTAGCGGTCTTCCTGTTCATGCTTACAGCCTTACCACTCCAGCAGGATAGCCAGAACTCAAGGTCAGAACCTGCTCTGTACTTGTTCATATCCTTAAACCATCCTGCCAGCTCATCCTTGAACACACCTACTGAGTTCTTATTCTCTTCATGTAGGTCAACCAATGCCTCAAGTGTAATATCATT
>ENA-OSIY01000517-OSIY01000517.1-marine-metagenome-genome-assembly--contig:-NODE-517-length-21383-cov-5.866470_pt1 | contig 21383 bp, 16 predicted proteins | sample MGYA00237884_ERZ534233 | MGnify/ENA primary metagenome ERZ534233 (study PRJEB26412, sample SAMN06343840) | marine metagenome | isolation source: estuarine water | place: USA: Columbia River Estuary... | reverse complement strand
TTCCAATATTTACGATAGTTCAATGCTAGCATTGAACTATCGTAAATATTGGAATAATTTGTGTGTTCACCAACTAAAATTAAAGTAAGATTTTTTCATTAAAAGTAGGGTTAGCGAACATTTGAGATACGAACGCTGCAAGATTCGGCCAGCGAGCACCATCCACTTTCAAGCCACCTGCAGCAGCATTAACAAAAGGTGACGCAATAGCAAAATCTGCGATGCTTAAGGTATTAGCAACAAAATAAGCATTGTTACCAAGCTGTGTTTCTAGATAATCGAAGATGATTGGCGCATCGCCGTTGACCACTTTCGCCACCGCTTCTTCATCAGTTGGGGTTCCAAACATTTTAGGATTAAGCACTCGTTGAAAAAAAATTGTGCCTAGGGAAGGTGTTAAATGAGTGTCAGCATATTTCTCTAACCAAAGCGCATTGGCATACTCAGTTGCATCTGTTGGATAAAGTGGCGTATCTGGGTGATTCTTTTCCAGGTAAGCACAAATAACAGACGAGTCGCCCAATGTCACTTCATCATTCTGATATACAGGAATTTTACCTAAAGGATTAAGTGATAACAGTTCACTTTTTTCGCCAAATGGCACAATCGGATTAAGGGTGTAATTGATACTTTTGGTATTCAACACAGCTTGTACTTTTCTAACATAAGGTGAAGCAGACACCCCGTGGAGTGTTGGCATAATAATCTCCTAATAATGGCTAGGCCATTTGCGATGTTGCTTATGGTGAATAAAAAAAAGCGTGCTGTATACATTTTTAACAAAAATGAGCGAGCTAAAAGGTAATCTTAGCATCCATCTTTGTCGTCTTTTCCGCTATGAGATGTTACAAAGGAACAGGGCGTACAACAGACTTACGGGCAAAGTTTTAGTACTAACTAGGAGCGGTTTTATCAAGATGGTAATATAGTATTAACTCAATTCACGATATCAAAAGAATTGTGTAGAGATACCAGTCTGTAAACCATGGAAGTCGACGGCAAACGTTGTATCAGCAATTTCAGCTCGGAAACTTCTAATTAGTTACTTGAAATTGAATTATTAGAAATACTTGCACAGGACTGAATGTTGAATGAGTTTATTGAATAAAATTGGCCGTGGGTTAGCTGCGTATTTGGATAAACCGAGCGGGTTTATTCAACCATCAACCTGCAAACCAGAATTGTTGGCCTCAACAATAAGGGTGGGCGATGTATTGTTAGTTGATGGCTCAAGTCGGATCAGCACGGCAATTAAATTCCTGACTCAATCCACATGGTCTCATGCTGCTTTGTGTATTGCCGATGACAGCAAGAGTGCAGTCCCTAATTGTGACAATGTAACTTTAGTCGAAGCGGATGTACTTGATGGTATAAGAACAGTATCTCTGAGTCATTATGGAGACTTACATACTAGAATATGTCGTCCAGTAGGGTTGAATGATGGAGAAATAGACAATGCTATTGAGTTCGCTTTGGCTCAAGTTGGATATCAGTACGATATGAAGAATGTATTTGATTTAATGCGTTATCTGGTTCAAACGCCACCAGTGCCGACTCGTTGGCGCAGAAAAATGATTGTCCTTGGGAGCGGTGATCCAACTCGAGCTATTTGCAGCTCGTTCATTGCCCAAACATTCCAGTCAATTCGTTATCCTATATTGCCGGATATATTTTTTGAAAAGACCAAACATTCTTATAATAAAACGCATTACAACGAAGTCTTACAAATTCGCCATCACACTTTATTTGTGCCTAGAGATTTTGATATGTCTCCTTACTTCAATATCGTTAAACCTACTTTGGATAAGGGATTTGATCCGCATGTTATCAAGTGGTGCGAACACCAACAAAGTAGTTGCCGTTAAAACGATATAAAACCGATATTTTATTCAGTTCCAAAAAGTCCCATTGTTCCGTAAGATGCCGTTAGATTATAACTTAATAAGCATTTATGCCTACCTTCGCTACTCTAGCCGTATTTATTCCCACTATATTTTTTATCTCCATTACACCCGGTATGTGCATGACGCTGGCCATGACATTAGGACTTAAAATTGGCTTGCGCCGAACGTTGTGGATGATGCTAGGCGAAGTATTCGGTGTAGCCTTAGTCGCTGTTTCAGCAGTGATGGGCGCAGCTACAATTATGCTGAATTACCCGACAGTGTTCACATGGTTTAAGTGGATAGGTGGACTGTATTTAATGTATTTAGGGGGCAAAATGTATTGGTCTGGCAAACAATTGACTCTTAGTTCTCAGATGGACTTAGCACTTAATCGTTATGCCCTAATATCACAAGGATTTGTCACCGCCATCGCTAATCCTAAAGGGTGGGCGTTTATGCTGTCTATTTTGCCACCTTTTATCGATGCAACCCAACCTATTACGTTTCAGGTTTTGGCGCTGGTAGGTATTATTATGTTTAGCGAGTTTATCTGTATGTTGATTTATGCGACAGGGGGCAAGGGATTAAAAACCCTGCTTAATAGAGGTAATAATATACGTTGGATGAACGGTATTTCTGGCACCTTGTTGATAGGTGTAGGATTATGGTTAGCTATGAGCTAGTCAGAAGGTGTCTGCTCGTTAGCCTCGGCAAGAATAGTGGCGAGCTGAGGTGTAACGGTAATATTTTAAAAGAGCTAACGTCAGTTCTCCCAGCATTATCAGAAAGAATAAACCCAATGATGGTTTTTGTTGCCTTGCCAACTATACGCATTACTTGATCTAAACCCTCTTTAATATTGACCTGCCTAAGAGCTCAGAGCAACATCAAAACATGCACTTTCGTGTGCAAAAAGTGCATGTCTGTCAAAGCATATAGGCATTTTCTAAATGTGAAAATTTAACACGCACATTGCCCTGTTTTCTCACTTTGCTCGCTTTCTTAGTAAACGTAACTTTTTGGTCAACATGAAGTTTGATATGTTTGTAAAAGTGCTTAGGCATAATGATGATCCACAGTTGTGATTAATATTTAGGGTGGGCTCAATAGATAAAAATAATACCGTCATTACTAATAGAAGGTTACAGAAAACGTTATCACGATCTTTACAGCCTAACTTGCACAAAGGGGTGATATTATATTGCTTAATCAGCACGAAAACGATACTCGATTGCTTAATGTGTAAGTATCTAAAAAGGATAAAAAGATGACCATTGGTATAGGCACCCAAACACCAGAGCAAGCTTTAGCCTCATTAATCGATATGACCAAAACGCTTGTTCCTATTCAGCCTGAAGAACACTTAACGCGCATTGCTAAAGCCCAAGAGTATATGCAAGCCAACAACATTGATGCTGTGTATCTAAATGCTGGTACCAATCTTACATACTTCACAGGCATGAAATGGTATGCCAGTGAGCGCATGGTGGGCGCTATATTACCTGCCGTTGGCATCGTGCAATACTTAGCACCTTATTTTGAAATTGGCACGTTAAATGGTTTTAAGATCATAGATGGGCCAATACATGGCTGGCAAGAACACCAAAACCCCTACACTTTATTTGTAGAGGTTTTAAAGCAATTAGATATAAGCGGTACCGCCACTATAGGTATTGACGAAAGTGCACCGTTCTTTATATTTGACGGTATCAATAATGTACAAACTGGCTTAACCCTAATCAACGCACAGCCAGTGACTGCACACTGCAGAATGCACAAGTCTGATAATGAACTTGCTTTAATGCAATCTGCAATGGATATGACACTTGCGGTGCATAAAGCTACCGCCAGTATGCTTTATGCTGGAATAAGCACCACAGAAGTAGAAATCTTTATTAAACGTGCACACCAAAAAGTGGGTGCACCAGGTAACTATTTTTGTATTGTGTTATTTGGGGTCGCCACCTCTTTCCCCCATGGTGTGAAAGATGCTCAAGTACTGAAAAAAGGTGATATGGTATTAATAGATACAGGCTGTAAAGTACACGATTATTTATCGGATATTACCCGTAGTTATGTGTTTGGTGAGCCAACATCTAGGCATAAAAAATTTTGGGATATTGAAAAATCTGCACAACTCGCTGCCTTTAGTGCGGCAAAAATTGGTGTGTCTTGCGAAGCAGTTGATGTTGCAGCTCGTGGTTACTTAGCATCACAGGGTTTAGGTCCAGAATATCAAACGCCCGGCTGCCCGCATCGCACTGGCCATGGTATCGGTTTAGACATTCATGAATGGCCATATTTAGTGGGTGGTAATCAAACCCCCCTTGCTACAGGTATGTGCTTTAGTAACGAACCCATGTTGGTGGTACCTGATGAATTTGGCATTCGTTTAGAAGACCATTTTTATATGACTGACCAGGGCCCCCGCTGGTTTACTCAGCCAAGCAGTAGCATAGATGATCCATTTGACTCACATACTTAACATAATAATGCAGTCATAATATTACTCTTTACTATCAGCAGTGATATTGGTCTGTGGCTGTGTGTTCAAGATAATTGACACCAAGCTTGGGTAAATGATTAGTGCTACTGAGGCCCGTAAAAATTTTATGATTTTAACGTGACAACCCGACAAAATTTTGGTGTTCAGCAAGTATTAGGCCCAAACATGGCTATTTAGGATCTTCTAAAATGAAATACCCGGCATTGGCTGATGGTTACTTATGTTGTGTCTGTTTACGGTGCTGACTTGGTGTTATATGTCTGCAACGCTTAAAGCTGTGGCTAAAATTTGCTCCATCACTAAAACCTAATCGCTCCGCTATTTCATCCAATTTCATGGGGCTTGATAATAGCTCCTCTGCTATGCCTATACGCACCTCATCACGTACTTGTCGCCAACTGGTTTGCTCTTGTTCTAGTTGGCGATGTAATGTGCGAGTCGTTCGGGATAAATAATCTGCTATGTCTTGCATAGACGAGGTTAATCCGAGGTGCAGTAAAGTGTCTTTAACCTGCTTTTCTACAGGTTTCCAATTTTGTTTTTGCTGCAGTAACTGGCTGCATTGTTGTTCACATATTTTAGCGGTGGCAGCATTTGCTTTTACTAGGGGGAGATCCATCAGCTCGGCTACCCAAGCAATGCCGTTATAATTTGCTCCAAATTGAATTTCTGCCCCCAATAATTGCTGCAGAGCATCTAGCGATAAGTCTGGTGGTTGAGGTGCAGTGAATTGTAAGTTTATAGGCAAATAGTCACTTTCAAACACTTCTCTTTGGATCATAGCAGCGCCCATCATGTCCCTAGCTAAAATCAGATTGCCTAATTCACCCGCAATATCACATGAAAATCTAAGAGATAAATCCTGATCAATCTCTATTAACTCAATTTTTGAATAGACATAGGTTAAATCTAAAAAACGTAAACCTAATTCAATCGCTTTTCTAGGAGTGCTGCTCGCTAACAAGGCATAACCCATGATGCCATAACTGGTGAGGTGATAACGGCTGCCCAATTCCATTCCAACTTTAAATGGGCAGGTGGAATTCATCATTAGATTTTTAAGTACATGTAACTCTTGTTTGTCTTCAACCTGCTCGTCGTGAGCGGTTAGTTGAGAGCTCACCAACCCCGAGCCTTGCAGTAAAAGGTCCACGTTGGTCCCCAGCTCATCACCATAGGCAACAATGATTTGTACACTAGTAATGTTACGAATTGGCATAATGCATGGTAGTTATGTCCTAAAATCACAAATATAAGTCTATTTAAACCATAGATCAATGATGAATAATTTTCTATTCTAGAGATGTATACAATATGTTAATCAGTATATTAATTCTTTTTGAGTTGTGAAACACAGCATAATCACAATCAAAGTAGCCATATCGAACCGCGATAATAATATTTTAGGTGCCTCATGACCCAAGTAAAACGTAACCCGTCAGTCGTCATCATTGGTGCGGGTATGACGGGTATGCTAATGGTAATTAAACTGCGTAAAGCGGGTATAACTGACATTGTTGTTCTAGAAAAAAAGGATTCAGTGGGCGGTACATGGCGTGAAAATACTTATCCCGGCGCAGCTTGCGATGTGCCCGCTCACATGTATACCTATTCATTTGAGCCTAATCCAAACTGGAGCCGTTTTTTTGCCCGCGGACCTGAGATTAAAGACTATTTTGAAAACGTCGCGGATAAATATGATGTGAAACGCGACATTCGATTTAATGAGGAGGTCACCGACGCAAAATATGATAAAGGAAAATGGTCAGTTAAAACCAGTCAAGAGCAAACTTATGTAGCAGATTTTATTGTGTGTGCGACAGGAATACTGCACCACCCTAAATTTCCTGATATCCCGGGGATAGAAAATTTTAAAGGTGCCATATTTCATACTGCACAATGGGAACATGAGGTGAAAATATCTGACTCAACCCGTGTTGGTGTCATTGGTACTGGCTCCACTGCCGCACAAACTATCCCAGAACTCATCAATACAGGTGCTAAGGTGTCTGTTTTTCAACGCACCCCACAATGGTTAATGCACTTACCCGATTTTAAGTTTTCAATTACCATGAGAAAACTCATGACCCGTTTTCCATTGCTTACAAAAATACATCGTGATACGGGGAAATTTTTTTTAGAGCATTTTTTTACTAAAGCAGTAACCGGTCACTTTATACAAAAACATGTATTAAATTTTTTATGTAGAGCCAACTTAAGATTCAGTATTAAAGACAAGGCTTTGCGTGAAAAGTTACAACCTAATTATCAAGTAGGTTGTAAGCGAGTCATTATTAATACCACCTTTTATAGGGCTATTCAAAAGCCTAATGCGGAATTAGTCACTGACGGTATTGAGCGTGTCACCGAAACTGGCATCATCACCAAAGACGGTAAGCATCATGAATTAGACGTTCTGGTCTTATCGACTGGCTTTAATGCCTTTAATTTTATGCGTCCCATGAACCTGATCGGGCGCAATAATTTGCATATTGATAAAGCTTGGGAGCATAAAATCAAAGCCTATCGTTCAATGATGCTAAACGGTTACCCTAACTTCTTTTTAATGTTGGGGCCAAATACGCCTATTGGTAACTTTTCTGTTATCGCCATGAGCGAAGTGCAAGCTGATTACCTTATAAAAATGATTGATAAATGGCGTCACCATGAATTTGATGAGTTTGAAGCCAAGCGACAAGCCATTGACGAATTCACTGCCTATATAAAAGAAGGTTTGAAAGGCACAAGTTGGGTGGGGGGATGTCAAAGCTGGTATTTGGATGCCGACGGCGACCCTATTTTATGGCCATATACATGGAAACGATGGGTTGATGAAATGCACGAACCGCAGATGGAACATATTGAAATAAGGTCATTTCATAACTAACCTGAGCGCTACCCAATGAATACAAACAGCATATTTATTACAGGTGCCGCTTCCGGTATCGGTTTAGCAGCGGCTCGACATTTTCATAAAATGGGTTATGTGGTTGCTATGGCTGACTTAAATTTTGCCCTCTTAGAAGACGTTACTGAACAATGGAATAAGACTCGAATTTCTTTATACCCATTGGATGTGAGTGATTTTTCACAAGCTCAGCAAGTTATGTCTGAATTCTGTAATGGGAATGATAATAGCTTATCGGTATTATTAAATAACGCTGGAATTTTAGAAGTAGGCGCATTTGAAGATATAAATAACAACCAGCACCAGCGAGTTATCAGTGTTAACGTCATGGGGGTTATAAATTTATGCCAAGCAGCATGGCCGTATTTAAAAAATAACGGCAAAAAAAATAAAAGCACCATTGTGAATATGTCATCAGCTAGCAGCGATTATGGTGTGCCAGAATTAGCCAGCTATTCGGCTAGTAAATTTGCAGTCAAAGCGCTAACGGAGGCGTTGGAACTAGAGTGGCAAAAATATGGCATTCGCGTATGTGATGTCATGCCGCCATTTGTCGCTACTAATATGCTCAATTCACAGAAAAAGACTGCAAAAGTAATGCAACGATTAGGCACTCATCTAACCGCTGAAGACGTAGTGGCTGTGATTGATAAACAAGTCAGGCAGCCTAATACTCATAGAGCAGTCAGCGTATCTTATGGTTTACTGCATTTCCTGAGTACAGTATCTCCCGCGTATATCAATCGCTTAGTTATGAGGTTTTTGAGTCGATAAAGAATTTCTTCCCCACCGACAGAATGGTAAAAAAGGTCATCCAGAATGAATGATTTCAACAAAGAAAATGAAAAACACCAAGCAAGTAAAAAATTGCAGAGTGAGCACTTAGAAGCCAAACAATTAATGATTGCGAAGCTACTGTCATTTATGCCGCCACTTCACAAGCTGCCACCCAAATTATTCAGACCTATATTTTCGATGATGGATCGCATCTTAGGACTTAAGAAAATTGAGATACATCAGGTTGTTGATGTGAATATTCCTGTTAGTACCCATAACAGTGACACTACAACGATAAAAATTCGTACGTACTACCCAACAAATCCAATAGAAAAAACACCTCTTAAAACGTTAGTCTATTTTCATGGTGGTGGCTGTGTCATTGGTAGTATACATACTCATGATCGATTTTGCCGGTATCTAGCCAAACACGGCAACATGAATATTATTTCTGTGGATTATCGACTGTCCCCTGAATATAAATTTCCTACGCCAATTTACGATGCTATTGATGCTTGGAACTATATCCATGACAATCACAAAGCACTGAATATCCATCCACAATACATCGGTGTGGGTGGCGACAGTGCCGGCGCGTATCTCGCTTGTTTAATTGGACTCAAAACATTACAAACAGAGCTGCCGGTGCAGAGCAAAGTAACACCGCAATTTCAGTTTTTATTGTACCCCATGTTGGACTTGCAAGGCCTGACCGAGTCTTACCGACGTTTCAATAAACAGTTACTGCTCACACGGGATCTGATGGATTATTTTAGACAACATTATTTAAATTCTTTAGACGAAGCCGCGTTTCCATTAGTCAGTCCGCTTTTAACAAACGACATTAGCGAGTCTCCAGACAGCTATATGTTAACCCTAGGATTCGATCCATTAAGAGATGATGGTATGGCGTATGCCGAACGGCTAAAAGCGGCCGGTATATCAACACATCACGAACACTATGCTGATTGTATGCATGGTTTTATATCAGTGACAGCGCTAAGTACTCGCGCTAAACAAGCAACTCATAATGTGGCTATGGCTTTAAACAGGTTTAATCATTAATCACAGTGCTTGATGTTAGAGCACAGAATTTCTATTAACATCAAGTCATTTTGTGTGAAATTCATACGTTTATTTACATCTTATTTTGCATCGGTGAGAGCCATTGTTTACGAAGGCAATTTTTGTTAATTTCACGTCATTGAAAAACAAATATTCATTAAGAACCACACTACTATGAAGCTTGCTGCTTTAATCCAGCCATCAATTCATCTACAAATAGAATCTTTATATCACGCTTTCTTAGAGCTAAATGCAGTGGAACAAACCACGTTGATGATTTTGGCTGTGGTGTATCAACCTATTGGCATTAACAAGTTAGCGCATGTAATAGATATATTAGACAGTAGAGGTTTTTTGCCACAACCAAAAAAAGAATATCGTTTAACGGTGCAGCAAAAAGAGCAATTGACTCAACTGTCGTTATTAATACCTAACCGAGAGGGACTGCAACTCAATAGATTGCTTGCCAACCGTTTAACCGCTGAGATAGATCAATTTCACGCCTTATTTGCGCTTACAACTCATGGCCAATCACATTCAACCTTACTCGAGATCATCACCGCCGCTAAACAGGTTGTGCCGGTGGTAGACAACTACAGCTCGCAGAACAAAGAGGTCGATAGAAGCAGAGTTATCCGAGACCTCTATTATTTGAATCAAATAGAACCGCTTGAAGCTGCCTTAGCGCTCAATAAAAACCCACAGGTTATTAATCATAAGCAAAATCGAATTTTAGTTGAACTTCTATTTTTGCCGTTTGAGTTAAGTTCGTTTTTAGCATTACCAAAGGTGCTGCAATACCAGGCGTTTTCCACCGTGTTCAGAATGTTTCAAATAGAAGGGCAAAGCTGTGCTTATCCGGTGCAATTATTGGAGCAAGTTTGCGCTGCAAATCCAGACAGAATAAGTCCTTTATACAATATTGACTGTCATCATTTATTGGCAGAACAGTATTTGTATCAAATGCGATTTAACGATTTTGAGCGCATACAAGTTATCCAAGATATCAGCAGTTACGGTTTGCAGTTACAAGGTACATATTGCTTTTTAACCGGTGAAAACCAGCAAGCTATCGATTATTTTGAGCAAGCTATGCTCGCTAAAAACAAACTAACAAAACGCAAAAAACAATATTTAAATGATGTGTTGGGGTATTTCTATAAATTGGCATTGATGGTTCATGGTAACCAACGGGATGTAAGTTATTTTTCTAATGCCCTGCAACAAGTCGAATTTGAAGACAGCGACCGTAAATCCGATAATGATTTTTTTTATATAGGACAAGGTGTCGTTAAACCGATTCAGAGCTTATTGTCGGGCGAAAAATATAATATAAATATTGAATTTAATAGTGTTGATGATGAGATTGATTTTTTTTCTCATCAGCTCTGCTATTTTAATTATTTATTGGCGCAGATTTGGTGTAACCAAAGCAAAGGCTCAGGATGGGCTAAATTAGCATTGAAATACCAAGCACATTTTGAACAACTGGCTTACCCCTTATTTGCGCAAATATGTTGTCAAATGGCCACGAGTTTTATGGATGAAAAACCTGATTTAAAGAAACAGTCAGACCTCGCATCTGAATCGATATTAATCAATATCAGTAACCTGATAGAAATTAAATCAGAGTGGGACTTAGCCCTAGATAAATTAATTGCACTCAATCCAAATGCTGAAAAAAATGCGGCACCGGCTGCACAAAAGACAATCAAGCCAGTGCGTTTAATTTGGGAATTTGAAAAGACTTATGGCCATTCATTGACGGCTCGTGAGCAAAAGTTTAATCAATCAGGTTGGAGCAAAGGTCGAGTCGTTTCGTTAAAGCGTTTGAAAGAAGAAACTGCTTTATTTGACTACTTAAGCGAAAGTGATAAGAACATTTGTCGTGCAATCGATGCTTATCAAAGTTGGGGATATTACTCAAAGCTTGAATACACACTTCAAGGATTGCCAGCTCTTGAAGCCGCAGTGGGAATAGACAACTTATACCAATCAGATGATTTAAGCCAAGTGATTGAAATCATCAAACGCGAGCCTGAATTATTGGTTAGTCAGCATGGAGATCAACTTTGTTTAAGTATCGCGGATTTACCCGATGATATGAGCAGTGACGGGGGGCAGCCCGCTTACGATTTAAAGTCTATTACTGATACACAATATCAGCTCACGGTGTTTTCGCCTGAACATCTTAAAGTGGCCGACATCATTGGCGAGGCAGGTTTGCTAATTCCCATCAGTGCCAAGCAAAAAGCGTTAGCAGGCATAGCGGCCATTGCGCCATTTTTAGATATTCAATCTGATATCACAGAGCTTGATACTGGGTTAGAAACCCATGCATGCGATCCCAATTTAGTGGTGAATATTCATCCAATCAAAAACGGGCTAACATTTACCTGTGTGGTGATGCCATTTGGTGAAACAGGGCCTGCATTCAAACCAGCGGTTGGTAATGCCAGTTTGACCACTGACTTAAACGGTAAGCGCATGGCGACTCAACGTGACCTAGTGCGCGAAGAAACATTATTGGACCAACTCGACCAAGCTTGTCCCGCTTTTTTAAATATGCCAGATAACATCTTACTATTAGACGACCTACAAACTGCGCTAGTCGCGTTAGAGCAGTTAGAGGTGGCCACCACTCAAGCACCATTTGATTTAGTGCTACGCTGGCCAAAAGGCAAAAAAGTAAGCTTAACCAAGAAATTAGACAGCGCGCACTTACACATTACATTTAGTCATAAAAACGAGTGGTTTGATATTACTGGCGACTTACAAATAGACAATGAGCAAGTACTCGACCTACGAAAACTGCTGGAGCTGGTCAAAACCAGTCATGGTCGCTTTATAGAGCTTGGCCAAGATCAAATACTCGCCTTGTCTGATGATTTACGCCACAAGCTCGAATTAATCAATCAAGTCACCGATGATGGTAAATTTCACCCATTAGCTAGCTTGCAAATGGAGGAAGCCACGACCGGGATGCGCATGAAAACAATTCATGCCTGGGATGAGCAAACCCTCAAAATGCATCAAGCGAATACGCTTGAACCGCAGATCCCCTCGACGCTTCAAGCGCAATTACGTGACTATCAATTAGTAGGATTCGACTGGGCATCGCGTCTTGCACATTGGGGCGCAGGCGCTTGTTTAGCCGATGACATGGGCTTGGGTAAAACGTTACAAGCGCTCGCTGTTTTATTGTCGCGGGCTAACCAAGGTCCCAGTTTAATCATAGCACCCACATCTGTTTGTTTTAACTGGCAACAGGAAGCGTTAAAATTTGCACCTACGCTGAATATCAAAATATTTTCCGACTCAGCTAATACCGTCCAGCGTCAAAAATTGTTAAACGAATTAAGTCCGTTTGACTGCGTGATCATAAGCTACGGTCTGCTTCAAAGGGAACATGAAATACTGAAAGGCGTTCACTGGCACAGTATAGTAGCCGACGAAGCCCAAGCATTAAAAAACCCATTAACCAAACGTACAAAAGCTGCCATCGCATTAAAAAGCGATTTTAAAATGATCACCACTGGCACACCCATTGAAAATAATTTAACCGAGTTATGGAGTTTATTCCGCTTTGTTAACCCTGGTTTGCTTGGCAATATCAAACGCTTTGGCGAGCGTTTTTCAGTGCCAATCGAAAACGCAAACGAAGACCCACTCGCCGCGCGCAAAGCCAGCCAAGCACTTAAAGCGCTGATCCAACCGTTTATCTTACGGCGCATGAAAAACCAAGTATTAACTGAATTACCATCCCGCACTGAGATCAATATTCGGGTAGAAATGAGTCCCCAAGAGCGTGACTTTTACGAAGCGCTGCGACTCAATGCAATAGACAATATTAGCCAAAACGACCAACAAACCAATGCAGGCGAACAGCGAATTAAAATGCTTGCCGAGCTAGTAAAATTACGCCAAGCCTGCTGTCACCCTAAATTGGTCATGGCAGAGGCCAACATACCCAGCGCCAAATTAGCCGCCCTTGATGAATTACTAGAAGAGCTGAAACTCAACCATCACAAAGCGCTCATTTTTAGCCAGTTTGTTGGGCACTTACAATTAATCAAACAACACATTGAAGCCAAAGGGTTGAGTTATCAATATTTAGATGGTTCCACACCGCAGAAAAAAAGGCAAAAAGGTGTGAACGCCTTTCAAAGTGGCGAAGGCGATATATTTTTAATCAGTTTAAAAGCGGGTGGTTCAGGTTTAAATTTAACTGCAGCAGACTACGTCATACACATGGATCCTTGGTGGAATCCGGCGGTAGAAGAGCAAGCCTCTGACCGCGCCCACCGCATAGGTCAAACGCGGCCAGTGACCATTTATAGGCTAATTACCCAAAACACCATAGAAGAAAAAATTGTCGCACTTCACCAACACAAACGCGACCTAGCAGACAAGCTACTATCGGGTAATGAAGCGGTGACTAAGCTGTCGGTAGATGACATGCTGAACCTACTGAAACAGACTTTCTAGCTCAGGTTAACTCACCACGGCTGGTTTGAGTGTTACACCATTATTGGCAGAAATAACGTCACAATCCGTTGCCAACATTGAGCCGTTAGCCATAAATATTGGTAAGCTCGATTTCAAGCTAAAGTCTATAGTGTTGAATTAGACTTAATAACTGAGATAGGAGGCGGTCATTGGGCATCCTTGATTGTTACTTCGGCTAAACGCCCAAAGCGGACCAAACGAATTATTGAATCGAACGGAAAAAATGAGCGAAAAGCGGTCGGTGGGCTAATTAGTTTTTCAACAGTTAATGCCCATATTTTGCGCTATAAAGTATCAGCATACCTACAATAAAAAAACACACCTATACTGTATATAATAACAGTATAGGTGTGATATATGTCTCTTGTCAAGGATGCCAGAAGAGAGGGGACGGTAAAGTATGAACGTCATAAACCAGAGCAAACCCTTCTTTATCAAATTATTGAAAAATATTACCCGCAGTTTCTGAGCCACATGGGGCAACAAGATAAATATCTGCCCAAGTATGTGCGGTCAGAATTTGAAGCGTACCTCAAGTGCGGTCGTTTGGAATATGGGTTTTTGCGAGTACGTTGTGAAGATTGTCATCATGAGCACTTGGTTGCGTTCAGTTGGCCGCTCCTGCGCATCCATGCGCTCGCGGCATTTGTGTATCCTGCACGTCATCACGCAGAGGGTTTTAGTCGTGGTCTGCCAGTCCCAGCTGCGGTGCGCGGCGAATGGCAGAAAGCGCTGCCTTGCTAGTTGATGATGTGTTGCCCCATGAGCCCATTAGGCAATGGGTATTGAGCTTCCCTTTTCAACTTAGATTTTTGTTTGCCAGCTATCCTCAGATCATGGGAAAAGTACTGGGTATTGTCTATCGCACACTTGCCACACATATCACTAAAAAAGCAGGCTACAACAAACAGACGGCACAAACGGGTGCGGTCACACTGATCCAACGATTTGGCTCAGCGCTGAATTTAAATATCCATTTTCATATGCTCTACCTTGATGGTGTATATGCCGCAGATAACTATGGCAAAACACGTTTTCACCCGATAAAAGCCCCGACAAAAAGTGAACTGAATAGTCTTACTCACCGCATTAGCAAGCGTGTGGCGGGTTTTCTTGAGCGCGAGGGCTTATTAGTGAGGGATGATGACAATGACTACCTGGCTTTGGATGGGCTGGAAGACGATCCGATGTTGCAAATTCACGGGTATTCCATTACTTATCGCATCGCTACAGGCAAACAGCAAGGACGAAAGGTCTTTACCTTGCAAACCATTGCACCTATGGCAGAGCAAGGGCTTGTGGCAGGCTCAGTCTCCATACATGTGTCATGAGTAACCCACAAGACAGGTGTAAACTCGAAAGGCTGCGCCGTTACTTATTTTGAAGAGAGTCCCACTCTGGAGTATTAAAAAAAATTTGGCAATAACGACTATCTTGAAAAAACACCGGACCACGAACGGCCTCTTATGGCACTTTGCAGCCTTAGCGACTTCAAAAACGTGTATATGATCCTCGCAGTAGGGGGAATGTCTGGCTATAGCGCATAGTGTGCGTTCGATATTTTACACCACGTTAAAGCATACGTTAACGTTAAATGTTCTCCGGCGCGGGATGTGATTTGAAAAAAGCCATGGACGTCGTTGTTAGGCACATTGTGAAACCTGGTGAAAACCTGTGGGCGCATTAAAATTTATATGAATTCCCAAATGGCTGTATCGGCACCAACCGGTCATCCAGATTTGCTTCCCCTTTATAAGTGATTCAATCCCGTCAGTTTCAGCGGCGAACCAGCAAAGTATGCTAATTCGCCGCTTAATACTTACTCTTGCGTAAACGTTAACCCCGCATTGGCTACAAGGCGTTTAATTAACTTGTCGCCCATTGCAGGTGCTGAAGTCCAAATACCCCCTTTGGTCTCTTTTGCGTCTTTTACTAGACAAATAGCAGCTTCGGCAATGATTTTCGATGTAGAGCCATATCCGGGATCTCTGTCGCCTGTTACAGCTACATTAATGACATTACCTGTTTCGTCAGAGCCTACATATACTATGTCGTACAAACCGGCTTCCCGTTCTTCTTTACTGGGGCCTTCACCAGGCTTGGGTCCACCGTCACCGCCCATGCTTTTGTCATTCGCCATCGCGTTGGCAATCGTTTCGCCTTTTTCGCCTGGTCCTGTCATAAACATTTCGTCATATACAAAATCGTCGCCATATTCGCTGTTTAACAAAAAGTTAGAGCGCTGCACGTTGCGTGTATTAATGGCTGCCATGACAAAAGGTGTCACCCAAGAGCCCAAATCATCTTCATAATAAGGTTTATTGCCATAAGGTTGCTTGGCGCCTACAAATCCAGGCGTGAGAGAAAATGGGTTGAGCAGGGCCTGCATTTTTGCCGGGTCTTTTTTGGCTGCTACTAGAGTTGCTTTAAAGCTTGCTGCTGTGCCACCCGAAAAGGTCCCTTTCATTTTTCTCACTCGGCATCTCACTGTGGGCATAGGATGACCAAATTTTTCTTTGGCTAACTGTTGCAAGTGATACACACCCAAGTCCGATGGCACAGAGTCGAAACCACATGAGAACACAATACGTGCGCCACTGGCTTTCGCTGCTGCTTCATGGGCAGGGATCATTTCACTCATCCATACTGGCTCACCACATAAATCTACGTAATCTACTCCAGACTCAGCGCACATTGCCACCAAATCAGAGCCGTACAATTGATAGGGACCCACAGTCGTTAATACAAGTTTTGTGCTGTCTAACATTGCTTGGATTGAGCTTAGGTCTTCAGAGTCGGCGACAACCAAGGGCGTATCTACAGGTGCACCAATTTCATCTCGTACTTGAGCGAGTTTTTCAGCACTTCTTCCAGCCATCGCCCATTTTACTGAGCTATCACCAGCGTATTGTGTCACCAAATACTCGGCAACCAATCGGCCTGTAAAACCCGTTGCACCATAAATAATAATATCGAATTCTTTATTTGTACTCATTACGCACTCCCATTACTTTAAGTGTGTTTAGTGTAATGGTGATCATCGATAATTTTAATTTATTTGGGTAATGGCTAACTATATTTTTTATTGATAAATAGCAAAAATCATTTATTAATAGCACAAAAAAAACGAGCCTCAAGGACTCGTTTTATATTTGGAACAGTCACTAGAATGTATTAGTTATAGGTTTTTATTAGGCTGTTACAATCTTACAAGCATTAGTACCACCAATTGTTTCCATGACATCGCCGTAGGTCATAATGAATTGGTCGCCTGGCTCCAAAATACCTTTTTCGATTAAAATGGCCACAACATCATTTTTAAGTTGGCCAGGATCACTGCCTCTTGAATCAAAAAACACTGGCTTAACACCACGGTACAAGGCCATTTTGTTGAGCGTGCTTTCGTGTCTGGACATAGCATAAATGGACAGAGATGTTGTCATGCGTGACATTAACAAAGGTGTGCTACCACTTTCGGTTAAAGAGACAATGGCCTTTATCGTATTTAAGTGGTTAGCTGAATACACTGCGCTCAGAGCAACTGTTTCGCTCACAGAGCTAAAGGATTCATCCATTCTATGTTTTGAAATCGTGACGCTGGGATGGGTTTCTGCGCCAACGCAAACACGTGCCATAGCTTGTACTGTTTCTACTGGGTATTCACCTGCGGCTGTTTCGGCTGATAACATGACGGCATCAGTGCCATCCAGTACTGCATTCGCTACGTCCATCACTTCTGCACGAGTAGGCATCGGGCTGGTTATCATCGACTCCATCATCTGCGTGGCGGTAATCACAACTTTATTGAGCTGCCTAGAGCGAGCGATAAGTTTCTTCTGTACACCGACTAATTCAGCATCACCAATTTCTACACCTAGGTCGCCACGAGCCACCATCACTGCGTCAGATGCTTCGATGATGTCGTCAATGGCTTCATCAGAGGCAACGGTTTCTGCACGTTCTACTTTGGCGCATATCATAGCAAAACAACCGGCTTTTTCAGCAAGTTGACGGGCATAACGCAAGTCGTCACCAGAACGAGGAAAGGACACCGCCAGATAATCCACACCAATCTTTGCTGCGGTGATAATATCTTCTTTATCTTTGGCGGTGAGAGCTTCAGCAGATAAACCTCCGCCTTGACGATTTATGCCTTTATTATTTGATAATTTACCGGCAACTGTGACTTCGGTGTGGACTTTATTACCTTCAACACTCGTGACTTTGAGTTGAATACGTCCATCATCCAGTAACAATAGATCCCCATTGATTACATCTTGAGGTAAGGCTTTATAATCAATGCCAACCGCTTGCTGGTGACCATCATCACGGCCCATGTCTGCATCTAGTATGAATTGATCACCCATCTTTAAAATAATCGACCCATCAACAAACTTAGCGACACGAATTTTTGGTCCTTGCAAATCTCCTAAAATGGCGACGTATTTACCTAACTTTTTCGCTGCTGTACGAACTTTTTCTGCTCGGTTAATGTGATCTTCGGCCGTTCCATGAGAAAAGTTCATTCGAACTACATTGGTTCCAGCTTTAATAATTGCTTCAATTTGTTCCACTGTATCTGTAGATGGACCTAAGGTAGCAAGTATTTTTGTTCGTCTTAACATAGTTTGAGTGCTCTGTTGTTATGGCGCATATGTTGCCTTTCTTCGCAATGCATTGTGCTTAGAATGGGCGGTGTTCAATAAATTAACCCCAGCTTCTGTATAGCGAGGGTTCTCATCGTATGGATCTTAAAACCAGATGGTTATAAATTAACAAAACTGTAATTTTATTACGAAATGATAGTTCAAATTTGCCAAAAAGTGAAGTCATTCTAATAAAAGAGCGCCTGTTGACTCGAGTTTTTTAGGTGAAGTAGGTTATTTCCTCAATCACCGCGTTTATCAAACCTTGAACCGCGAAGAGTGTCTTTCACACGTTTGAGGTTTTCTCTGAACTTATTCCCTCTTCTAAGAGTGAAGCCAGTTGCTAAAATATCAATGAGTACAAGTTGAGCAATACGGGAGGCCATGGGCATGTACATATCTGTATCTTCTGGAACTTCCAGAGATAAAACCAAACTGCATTCTTTAGCGAGTGGGCTATCTTTAGAGGTAATACCCATCACGGTGGCATCATTGCCTCTGGCAATTTGGGCTATCTCTACCAAACTTTTTGTTCTGCCAGTGTGAGAAATCAGCACAACTACGTCACCTTCACCGGAGTTCATACAGCTCATGCGTTGCATGATAATATCTTCAAGATAAATAACCGGAACGTTAAATCGAAAAAATTTGTTTAATGCATCGTGGGCAACTGAGGCTGAAGCACCTAACCCAAAAAAAGATATTTTTTGGGCTTGCGTTAACAAGTCGACCGCACGGTTAATAACGGCTACGTCAACTGATTGGCGGGCTACCTCAAGAGAGGCCATAGTGGATTCAAAAATTTTATGTGTATATTCTTCTGGCCCATCGTTTTCTTCGACATGGCGATTTACATAAGGCGTACCATTTGCCAGGCTTTGTGCTAGATGTAATTTAAAATCGGGGTAGCCTTTGGTATCCAATCTGCGACAAAAGCGATTCACTGTTGGCTCACTGACGCCTGACATTTTTGCAAGCGTGGCAATACTGCTGTGAATCGCTGTTTGTGGATTCGCTAATATAACTTCAGCAACCTTTCGCTCAGACTTGCTAAAAACAGAATTATGTTGGGTTATTTTTTCTAGAATATTCATGCGCGCATCAAAAACTTCATTATAATGTTCCACTAAAGTGCGAGTATTAAGCTTGGCTTAGGCTCTTAGAATACTATAGTTGTAATTTTTTAACAGGAATTCTTTCGATTTAACGGACTAAAACACTAATAATGACAATTTTATCCTCTAAAAGGCTGTAAAAGTTGTAAACTTACTACATATGATGTTAAGTTTTGCATCATACGTTGGTGATTGGGTTGTAACGACTGTTTGTTATGACAATTAACACTATCTAGCAAAAAAAAAGTAGGCAGAAAAAATGGTTTTGGAAAATTCATTCGTACCTTGTGATTTCGTGTTGTTTGGCACAAAAGGCGATTTGGCCAGACGCAAACTTTTACCTTCTTTATATCAACTCGAAAAAGCTGATTTGATGCATGCCGAAACAAAAGTGATCGGTGTCGCTCGTCAAGATATTTCTAAAGAAGAATATGTGGCACTGGTTAAAGAAAGTATTGAAAACTTTTCTAAAGAGGAGCTTTGCCAAGATACTTGGAAGCGATTCTCTGAAAAATTAGATTATGTTTTAGTCGACATGAAAAACCCAGACAGTTACAAGGCGTTTAAAGAACATGTTGATCCTAAGCGTATGATGGTTTGCTACTTTGCCACGCCTCCTTCAATTTTTGGTGATATTTGTCTTGGCTTGAAAGCGGCTAATATTATCGACAAAAGTATACGTGTTGTCTTAGAAAAGCCGATTGGTCATGATTTGGCTTCGTCTAAAGTGATCAACGATCAGGTCGCAGAGTTCTTTGATGAAAGTCAAATTTACCGAATTGATCATTATTTGGGGAAGGAGACAGTTCTGAATTTGATCTCTTTACGTTTTGCCAACTCGATATTTGCCACTAACTGGGATCATAACTGCATTGACCATGTGCAAATTAGTGTCGCTGAATCTGTGGGTATTGAAGGCCGTTGGGGATACTTTGACGAAGCGGGACAAATGCGTGACATGGTGCAAAACCATTTGTTACAAATTCTGACGCTGATTGCAATGGAGCCGCCTGCCAATTTGGATGCTGATAGTATTCGTGATGAAAAGCTCAAGGTACTTAAAGCATTACGCCCTATTGATGCTAGCAATGTTCGTCAGAATACGGTTCGTGGTCAGTATGTTGGTGGTTTTATAAAAGGAGAAGAAGTGCCAGGTTATTTAGATGAGCCTGATGCAAACACTTCCAGCGAGTCAGAAACCTTTATTGCATTAAAGGTCGAATTGGACAATTGGCGTTGGGCTGGTGTGCCATTTTATTTGCGCACGGGTAAACGCTTACCCAATAAAACCAGTGAAGTGGTGATCTACTTTAAACGTCAACCCCACAACTTATTTAAAGACAGTTTCCCAGAATTACCCCCTAACAAACTAACCATTCGGTTGCAGCCTGATGAAGGGGTTGAGGTGACTGTTATGAATAAAGTGCCTGGACTCACTGGAAAGGGGTCAATGGACTTGCAAAAGTCTAAGTTAAATTTGAGCTTTTCTGACACGTTTAAAGATGAACGTATTCCTGATGCTTATGAAAAGCTGTTATTGGAAGTCATGCTGGGTAATCAAGCCTTATTTGTTCGTCGTGACGAAGTAGAGGCCGCATGGAAGTGGGTTGATGGTATCCTAGCTGCTTGGAAAAACAGCAACGAACCACCTGAATCCTATCAGGCCGGTACATGGGGGCCAGTAGCGTCAATTGCGTTACTAGCTCGTGAAGATAGAGCTTGGTATGAAAGCCGCATGGGGAAAAAATAATGGCGTTAACGCAATCAAAATTTAGAACAACCGCACAGCTCAATACTGCATTTTCTCGCAAAATCAGTAAATTACTGAGAGATGGGATCGAAGAAAATGGCCGAGTAAGTTTAATTGTATCAGGTGGAAGTACCCCAGCTGGCCTTTTTAATCTATTGTCAAAATCCAATTTAGAGTGGGAGAAAGTTGATATCAGTTTGGCAGATGAGCGCTGGGTAGAT
>ENA-OSIY01000515-OSIY01000515.1-marine-metagenome-genome-assembly--contig:-NODE-515-length-21417-cov-9.441003_pt1 | contig 21417 bp, 25 predicted proteins | sample MGYA00237884_ERZ534233 | MGnify/ENA primary metagenome ERZ534233 (study PRJEB26412, sample SAMN06343840) | marine metagenome | isolation source: estuarine water | place: USA: Columbia River Estuary... | reverse complement strand
CAGCAGAATTTATTTACATTCCAATTAGAATCGTAAATACTGGCGAACTTTAAGTTAAAAGTTTAATTTAATTAAAAATAAGGGCTACTATAGAAATATAGTAGCCTTTAATGTGACAAATTTTAAATATTGTAATTTTTCAGCAATGATTTGATAAATACAATATAACAGAAATACTACAGTATTAGTATATAGGAGAAAACAAATGGCTGTAATTACAAATTTTGGTGTACCAACTGGCTCAGTCGCTGGTACAACATTGATGCCTAAACTACAATATAGATTTAGAGTATCATTTAACAACATGGGAGACGGATCTCTAAAAGATGAAACAACACAAAACATCATTAGTGCTTCACGCCCAAACTTAACACACGAAGAAGTTATAGTTGATTCATATAACTCAAAAATGTATCTAGCAGGTAAGCATACATGGGAACCAGTAACAATTGTATTGCGTGATGATATGAATTCACATGTCATTAAGGCATTAGGTTCACAGTTAAACAAACAAGTTGATCATGCAGATCAAACAAGTGCTATCTCGGGTAGTGCATATAAGTTTGAAACTGTCATTGAAACACTAGACGGTGCAAACGGTAGTGCATCTGCACCTACACCTTTTGATACATGGACTTTACAAGGTTGCTTTATTAGTAATATTCAATATGGTGATTTAAATTATGCAGATTCGAATATGGTGCAAGTTACATTAACAGTACGATATGACCATGCTACACATGTAGGACCAGATGGCGGTGATATGTTATCAGCTGGAACAGCTGGAACTTCAGGCGTAGGCGCAACTGGTACTGGCGGAACAGCAGAATAATTTTAACTTAGGTTAGGAGAGGTTAACAATGGCACTGGGCAATGACGCACATTTGTTGTATGGACAAACATTACCGCACAACAAAGATACTAAAATATTAGCCGTACCAAGAAATAAATATAATTTCAGTGTAAGGCTAAACACAATTGCTGGTGTAATCAATTTACCTCGAATAGCTAATGTACAAATGCCATCGTTTGTGTACAGAACACAAACATTAAATAATTATAATAATAAAAGCGTAGTTCAAACAGGAATAGATTACACTCCTATAACACTTACAGCATATGATACTAAAGATGCTAAATTTGAACAGTTTCTAAAGGACTACGCCGAACATTATTTTTCAGGACCAATGAACGAAGATAGTTATGCTACATGGCTTAGTTCTCCCAAGGGTTTTGATTTAAAAACAACTAATCATTATATTACATCTATGTTTATTACCAGACTTGATACAAATGAACAAGAAAATGTAATTGAAATATTTCACCCATTTATACAAAATGCAGACGCTGATACATTAGATTATTCTGATAGTAGTCCTACTACATTTAGAGTAACTTTTGCTTATGAAGGTTATAGTATTAAGACTCCTAATGGGAGTGAATAATGCCAAAATTCCAAAACGGAAAATTCATACCTTCTAACCCAGATAAATACTTAGGTAAAAGAACACCACATTACAGAAGTGGATGGGAGTTAGCAGTATTTCGCATGTGCGATAATCACCCAGCTATATTAGGTTGGGGAAGTGAAACACACAGAATCCCATACAAAAATCCACTTACTGGAAAGAAAAGCACATATGTTCCTGACTTGTTATTAGTATACAAAGACAGGAAAGGACAAAACCATGCTGAAATGGTAGAGATTAAGCCTGCTAGTCAGACTTTAGCCGAAGCAAGAACACAGGCACAAAAGGCAGCAGCAGTAGTTAATCAAGCCAAATGGTCTGCCGCACATGCATGGTGCAAACAACAAGGAATGGCGTTTAGGGTTATAACTGAACATCAGATATTTAACAAACCTCAAAACTCTAAAAAGAAAAGAAAATGACAAAAAAATTAGAAGAAGAATTAAATTTACCAGATTTAGATCAATTACTTCCTGAAAATGATATACAGGAACAACCTACTACTGAAGAACTTAAAACAGAAATAGCAAATATAGAAGGCGAAATGAGTATGGTAGAACGTGCCAACATTGCTTTGCCTACTGTTGAGGGTTTAGAACAGTTAGATAGAGAAATGGACGAATATGCAAAGAAGGCCATGGAAACATTTGAAGATTTAGTAGATCTTGGTAAAAATGTAGAAGATAGACATGCAGCTCCTATATTTGATAGTGCAAGCAAAATGATATCAGCAGCTCTACAGGCAAAACAAGCCAAAATGGACAAGAAAATGAAAATGATTGAGTTACAAATGCGTCAAGCTAGACTTGAAAAAGATAGCGAGAAAATTGATGCATATGTAGCCGGCAAAAAGCACGAATTGGGTGATGAAGAAGAAACCGAAGGGCGTATAGTAGGAGATAGAACTGCTATGCTTGCCGAAATTATGAAAAACTTGCCCGAAAAAGATAAATAGTATTAATAGGAGATAACCGCAATGAACAAACTATTTTCAACATACTTAAACGAATCAAAAAAATCGTGGAAGTTTAGTATTAAAACAATACATGATTTAACTGATGAACAGTGTGATCGCATAGAGAAGCACCTCGGAAAATACGACTCTAAAGGACTCGGTGCTGCAAAGAAAACAATCTTACAAAGTGCACCACGTGATTTTCCAAATCACAAAGGATATGAAGTCTTTACACATGAATTCGAAACTAACATTATTGCCAGCGGTTGGCAAGTACAAAATGATATTCGTAACATGCTTGGACTAACAGACGGTGTACTTAAAGTTATAGGCGAACATGAACCAGATGATTTAATCCCTCCTATGGGTGAGCGTGTTGAAAGTCTTTTAGCAGATAAAGATTACAAAGATGCAGAAAAAGTAAATGCATCAGATCATTACGGCGACGAGTATAACTCCAATTTCATTAAAGAATTAATGAAAGTAAAAAAAGAAAAGGAAAAAGGCGATGAGTGAATTAGACAGAATACTAAAACTTGCTAGCCACGGCACAGCAAATGCTCACAGCCAGGCTCCAGCAGAAAGAGAATTAAAAGAAGCACCAGGTAGAGAATTAAAACCACATGCCAAATTGGCACTAGAAGATTGGTGTAAAAGATGGTCCAAGTATAAAGGAATGAATGGCGATCCATTACCAATGGGAATGGTACTAGCTAAAGTAGATGCAGGTATTACAACAGACGGAATTGAAGCAGGCGAAGCCGATAAAGCAATGGAAATTATATATCCAGGCAAAGGCGCTGAAATGAAAGGCGACATGAACGACGGTGATGCTCACGCACATGATGTTGATTGGGGTGATTATGAAATTCAAAAGCACTTGCCATTAACAAATAAAATGCAAGATGAATTTATAGCTATTATGGGCAACGATGACGAATCAACAATGCAAGGTGTTTATGATATTGTTAAATCAGCATGTATGGAACCTACACAAGAAGCAGTTGGTGAATTTGCAGATCCAATTTTAGATTTATGTGATGATTTAGGATGTGATTCAGATCATCCAGTACTTGGCGAATTAATTCGTTATTTAGATGGCGACACAATTAAAGATTTCGTAGCAGACTTCCGTAGACACAACGACATGAATCACCCAGGTGAAGATGGCGATTATGGTGATGACGATGAAAACTTTGGTGAAGCAGAGCAACTAAACGCATCAGACTACAAATGCGAAGACTGTGGCGACACAATGCATCAACCAACTACAGATTGTTCACATGATTGTGATGACGAAACAGGTAGCTGGTGGAAAGATGAGAACGGCAATGGCGTTCCAGATTCATTAGAAGAAGCTCCAAACGAAGGCAATGAATTCTCAGGTGCATTAGCTGATGCTAAGAAAAATGGTAAAAAAGAATTTGAAGTTGATGGTAAAAAATACAAAGTAGAATCAGAAGAATCAGAAACTGACAAAGAAGAATTAGAGGAGTCTCCGACTATGGATACAACACAATTAATTAACTTAATGAAAAACTCAGGTTTAAGCGAAGAGAAAATTAAAACAAAATTAGACGAATGGGCAAACACACCAGCCGGTGCAGCAGAAGAAGAAGCTACATCACATGGTGAACCATATGAGAACTTTGCACAAAGCGTTAACCTAAGTTTAAAAAGATACCTAGATGCAGAAGATATGAAAGTAGGCTTAAAAGAACATAAAGTTGAAGATATCAAAGAAGCATATAAGAGATCTAAGGGAGAAAAGTAATGAATTACAAGGACCTTAGCAGAATAAAAGAACTATCTGGTATTAAAGAAGCAGATAGAAGTGATGTTACACACGCTCAACTTTTACCCCACATTAAAAACGTTAAAGCGGCAATGGTGAGCCACGCTCAAGAAGATCCTAGCGAAGCAAGAGAATTTATTGAACATTTAGATGATATGATGGATGCTGGCGATGTAGAGGTTGTAGACATGATGCAACCAGACTATATGGATACTGAAGCAAGAGATAGTTTAATATTTTATTTTCAAGTTTCAATATCACAAGATCCTGCATTATATAATATGTTATTCCCAGGTTCAGATATTAAATTTGCCCAGGGCGAATACGCAGACATGTTTGAATCACTAACTCCAGTTAAAGAGAATTTAGTAGACGATATGCCTCATGGATTACTTGATGGTATGACATTTACAGATGGTTCGCCAGATTATGATTATATGGGCAATGCAATGAATGACGGCGAAGTTGATTGGCCGGAAATTAACGATTGGCACAAAGACGAAAATGGCAATGTAAAGCCAGAAGCAACAATAAAACCAGAAGATTTTGAAATAAGTGATCTTGAAGCAGATTCTGAAGAATACTACGAATCAGAAATACACAGATTAAAAGAACTATCTGGTATTAAAGAAGATGCAAGTTCATCAGTATTTCAAATAATGAAAAAATCATTATTAAGACACAAGTGGTATCTTGAGAATGAAGAAATGGATCCAAACATGGTTTCATCAGAATTACGTGATGTTAACAAGATGATTGAAGCCGTTGATCTCAACGAAGCCGAACCTTATTTTGATACAGCAGTAAACAATGATTATATGGCTTTATACAGAGAAGCTATTGCCAAGTTAAAAGGCAAAAAGACTTCTATTTATGGAGTAGACAATGACGTTCTACCACCAAACGCAAAACCTAATCCAAAGTCAGCATATAATTCAGGTGAAGTAGAAAAAAATGATGCTGAGTTAGACGCTTTGAATCCTACTGAATCAGAAGTACGCAGATTAAGAGAACTATCTGGCATTACAGAAGCTCCATATCAATACGATATGTCAGACAAAGGCGATATGCATGATGCATTGGCAGGTGTGCAAAATAGTATGGACGATGCAGTAAAAAGCATACAAAAAGCCTCTGGTCTTGCAAGGCAAGTATCAGACGAAATTGAAAATTCTCTTTACACAGATGAATCAGTAGAAGAAGAAGCAGTCGACGAAGGACATTAAAAGTTCACATTCCTCCCAGGTGAAAATTAAGCGGTGTAGTTTTAGTTAACTGCACCGTTTTTTCGTTGTATAATGAAGTAAATACTACTACTAAAAAGTAAGTATATGTGAATCCCTAGGAAAGACTATACACATTTAAAATGGAGTATAGAAATGGGAAGACCAATAGAAACATATACCGATAGTTTCGGACAGACTATAGAATTTAGTATACCGGAACCTCATAAAAAGATTTGTATTAACATATCAGGTGGAGCCGATAGTGCTATACTGTTAATGATGTTAGTGCAATACTGTGAAAAACATATACCAGATGCTGAACTACATGTTATAACATCAGCTAATCCTATTAAGGGCTGGTACAATGCCAAATGGAGTACTAGTGTACTCAATAAAGTACTCCATCTCACAGGAACTAAATTAATTAAAAGTCACTATACATTTTATAGCACAGATCAAATTAGATTAGAATTAGATGAAGCAGAACTAATGCAACAAGGTTTGAATGATATAACATTATCAATACATGGAACTACACAAAATCCACCAATAGAAGATAGTGATAAATTTGGTTTAGAAAGTTATAAACCACGCGATCCAGGTCATGGAAGAGGAATAGTATATAAAAATAATAGTATTATAACTTTGCTTCCTTTTATGCAAGTAGACAAACGCATGGTAGCACATTTATATAAACATTTTAATGTATTAGAAGAATTATTACCACACACACGAAGTTGTGAGTGGCATGAGGGATTTGAGAACAATGGTGTTATAGTTCCTAACCCAAAAGACGGCCATTGTGGCGAATGCTGGTGGTGTCAAGAACGTAAATGGGCATTTGGGCAGTTATAACTATACATAAATAGTAATGTATAAATATATTACAATGGAACCCAAATGGCAGTAGATACAAAATTAACTAAAACCCCATATAGAAAAGAAAAGTACACAGAAGAGCAGTTGTTAGAACTTGCACTATGTACTCAAGACCCTAAACATTTTATGAAGGAACACTGTTATATTCAGCATCCTACTAAAGGTCGTATGAAGTTTGCACTATATGATTTCCAAGATGAACTAGTAGATACATATCACAACAATAGATATAGTATTAGTATGCTTGCACGACAAACAGGTAAAAGTACTTGTGCGGCAGGATACTTGCTATGGTATGCAATGTTTAACCCAGATCAAACTATTCTTATAGCGGCACACAAATATTCAGGTGCCAGTGAAATTATGCAACGCATTCGTTTTGCGTACGAAACACTGCCTGATTTTATTAGAGCTGGTGTTACTGCATATAACAAAGGATCGTTGGAATTTGATAACGGATCTCGTATTGTAGCACAGAGTACAACAGAAAATACTGGACGTGGTTTAAGTATATCGTTAGCATACCTAGACGAGTTTGCATTTGTTAGACCAAACATAGCAAAAGAATTTTGGACTTCACTTTCACCTACATTAGCAACAGGTGGTAAATGTATTATCACATCAACACCAAATATGGATGACGACCAATTTGCACAGATTTGGAGAGATGCTAATAAGAACCAAGACGAACACGGCATGGAAACTAATACAGGTATTAATGGTTTTGCACATTACCTAGCTACATGGGAAGTACATCCAGACAGAGATCAAGAATGGGCAGATGTTGAACAAGGTAAAATTGGCGAAGAAAGATTTAGGCGTGAACACAAATGTGAATTTATTGCGTTTGACGAAACACTTATTGATAGTATTAAGCTAAGTAACATGGAAGCTCGCGATCCATACGCTATATCAGGACAAGTACGCTGGTATGCACCAGTTGCCAAAGGTAAACTATATATGATAGGATTAGATCCTAGTTTAGGCACAGGTGGCGATAACAGTGCTATACAAGTATACAGTATGCCAGGAATGAAACAAGTAGCAGAATGGATGCATAATAGAACAACAGTTCAAGGGCAGATAAAAATTTTGCGAGAAATAGCACAGTTCATTGAAAGCGAAACAAATGGTGATTGTGAAATATATTACAGTATGGAAAACAACACATTAGGCGAAGCAGCACTAGTTGTTGTTGAAGAAACAGGCGAAGAAAACTTTCCTGGTACATTTTTAAGTGAAACACGGCAACATGGTAATGCCAAACGCTATAGGCGAGGCTTTACAACTACACATAAATCAAAAATAAGTGCATGTAGTAAACTAAAATACTGGGTAGAAACAGAGAAACTAGAAATAGCAAGTAAGCCTCTGTTAAGAGAATTAAAAACATTTATTGCACGTGGTAATAGTTATGCAGCCAAAGACGGCGAACACGATGACCTTGTAATGGCAGTCAACTTAATAGTGCGTATGAGTTTAGAAGTATCTAAATACGAAGAAAGTGCGTTTGAATATCTTAATGAAGATTTTGACGAAAGCGATGGCATGGACCCTATGCCATTTAGTATATTATAATATTAATATAAAATAAATACATTTAATAAAGGAGTAAATTATGGAAATTAATAATAAAGGTTTATACATATTTAGAGATAATGATTATAAACCATATGAAATACCACAAGGTAAAGTTATTTTGTGTGGAGTACCGGGTGCATTTACACCTGGATGTACAAACAAACATTTGCCAGGCTATGCAGATAATTTAGAAAAATTAGGTTGTAAAGTTGTTTTTGTTGGAGTAAATGATCCTAGCGTAATGGACGCATGGAATAACTTACATGGACATAAAGACATTGATTCTGTTGCAGACCCGTTAGCAGTTTTTAGCAAAAGTATTGGTAAAGATATAGACTATGGCGAAACAATGGGAATCCGTTGTAAGCGTTTTGCGATACTTTTACAAGATGGAAAATTTGTTAAAGAATTTAAAGATCCGTTTGTGGAAGGCGCATTAAATGATACCTAATATTGCTGAATACTTAGATGTCGATCCTCAAATAGACCTTTTACTTGACTTATATGAAACAGTGAAAGGTGTACGAGCAGGCGAAGATTTTAATACTTTTGGAAAAACTCCATTTGAAAGTTACTCATTGGAATATGCATATCCAAAAGAAGGAAGAAGTTTGTTAACAGGTTACGAAGAAGTATTTGATCCTATACTCTCTCAACATAGAGAAGTACATCCAGATTATCAATTTAGATCAACTGGATTTAATACTGCTGATAGTACTGAAAAAGATGTATTCCCACACACTGATATTGATCAGAATCAAAAATATTCACAAGGCTACAATATTATTATGCCTGTGTTTGGCGGTAGTCGTTTAGATTATTATGAAACATTAGAAGATGAAGTATTTCTTCCAGAACACAATGCTCAGGGATATTTTTATTATCATGAATTCTATGCTCAAGCAGAGATGGGACAAGGATCACCAGAGTTTGAACAGTTTCTTAAAGATCGTAAGATAGGTGAAATTATTATTGACAAGCCGTGTCTTATTGATACAGAAATAATGCATCGGGTTGTTATTACAGAAGCACCAAGGTGTGCGTTTGTAACAAGATGGGTTAATATTCCACCGGAATTATCAGATTTTCATACATTCAAAGAGCGAGTAGAGAAAACATTAAAATAATGCAATTAGATTCAATCAAAAAAGATCTAAGAAAAAATGCATGGGTAGATGTACCATGTCACGATGATGTTATGAACATACTTAAAGATCAACGCACATCTGATACTTATTATAAAAGAGGTAGCGGAGAAGCAACCCGTGATTTAGATGCAGTTGAAGTAGCTCATAGAGAATGGGTTAAAGAAATTATAGATCTGACAGATTTTAAGCATTGTTATTTTGTTAACGGTGCAACAGATGCCATTCATCATTGGGAAATGACAGATAAACGACCGTGGCAGAAATTATGTTATGGCGAATATGAATATAGAGATATGATAGGGTCCGATGGATCTGTTACATGTGATGTACCAGGACAATATATGAACGAAGAAACAGGGCGTTCAGCATTACCAGGAAATATTGATTCAGACAAGCCTCTTTATATTAGTATACCAAGTGCAGCTGATGGAAATTATTTTAATTTACCAAAAACAACTGCACCAGTTATACTGGATTGTACATATGTTAGCTCAACTGATATACAAAGAATAGATGTTCCACTAAATACTGAGCAAGTATTTTTTAGTTTTAGTAAAGGTTTTGGATTAGTAGGACAACGCCTTGGACTAGTGTATACTAAAAAACCACACTCAACATTACAATTATTAAAAGAGTTTGAAAATTGGAATTACAGTGGGGTAAAAACAATAGAATTAATAATGAAAAATTTTGCAGTAGATGAAATGTGGAAAAGATACAGAGAACAACAAATACAAATTTGTAATGAATACAATTTTAAACCATCTGATTGTTTTTTCTTAGCAACAACCAGAGACTCATTTTATAGAAGACGAAGACGAATGAAATGGAATGATACTGCCAGAGTATGTATAACTACTCTAATAAATAGTAATGGAGAATAAAGATGCATAAAAATATATTGGAATACACAAAAGACGAATTTACTGAACTAGTAAATGAAATTGTGAACAACGGATCAGCAGTATTGCACGATCAAAATTTAACTAGACAGCAACTAGCACAAGCATGTACTAACATGGGTAAAGTAGAAGAACTAGATTACTTTATGAATCCAAAAGATAGTCCACAGATTAGTATTGTTTCTGGTGCAGTAGTAGACGGAAAAGCAATCGGCATGTTTGGTCCTACAGAACTAGAATGGCATGCAAATGGAACAGGTAGATACAACTTTGATGAAATTTGTGTAGGTTTATATTGCGAAACAGAATGTGTAGATACAGTACTTTCTATTGTTGATCAATGCAAAGCATTTGAAGATTTATCTGAAGAAGAAAAAGATTATTATCGCAATATTGATATACATCTTAATAACGAAAAAGGTTCTTCGCAATTATGGAAAGACGATGATGTATATTCTAAAGCATATCAAACTGCTGGTGAAGAAGATTTTAAAACAGGACAATCTTTCTATAAAGAAGAGATAGACAGACGACCATTAGTTGCTAAACATCCTGTAAGTGGTAGAGAATATTTTTATCCTATGTTTATATATTTACGTAATGCATGGTACAAAGATGGCACAGAAGTAGAAAATTTTGCAGAATTCAAAGATAAACTATACGATGTTATTACACAATCGAGATATATGTTCCATCATGTATTTCGCAAAGGCGACCTACTTTTTATGGATCAATTAACCACAAGTCATAGAAGATCAGCAATTAAAAACAGAGATAGGCAGTTATGGAGAACAGCTTTTGATTATTCAGAAGCAGTAATTGATTATAAACCTGTAATATTTAAATAAAAAATATAGTAATTAGATAAATACATTAAAGGAATACTATACAATGCAACTATCACAAGAAATTTTTAACATTCTAAAGGGTGCAAACATTAAATTAAAATTGTTTGATCCAATGGGAAATAAAACATTAGATCCTGAATTATCAGCGAGATTTTACGCATATGATAATGATTTTCTTGTCACTATTAGAGAAGAAGAAGATGGAGTTGAACTAGTTGTACAAGCAGGAGCTAGTTTCAATTTTAATGAACACAAAGATTTATTGAATAGTATTAAAAAAGCAGGACACAACGCTATGGCAGAATATAACATTAGAAAATTTGATAAGAATATTGAATTAAAAGACTTCGCACACGATGTAGTAAAAGAAGACGACCGTACTGAAAAGGCAATGAAAGACATGCAACCAAGCGCCGTTACAGGCTATTACGAGATCACAGACTTCTGGAAAGAACACACGCAGATGTGGGACAAAAGTGTTGACGAAGTGATGCAAATGATTTATGAGTGGACTTGGATTGAAATGACAACAGCCACTCGAGACAGAGATGAATTAGCAAAACGTACATTAGCAATAGTAGTTGACGCATTGAGGAACAAAAAAGACGATATGACATTTGATGACATGATTGCTCAATTGGAATCAAAAAATGAAGATGTCCGCAGATTAAGAGAACTATCTGGTATTGCAGAAGCTCCAAACGAAGGCACACAAGGTTGTGCAGATTGCGAATGGATTAAAGACGAAACAGACGGCGACATTGATACATGTGATGATTGTGCAGCAGAAAAGCGTCAAACTAATGAAGCAGAAAAGCGTTGGAAACAAACTAGTATGTCTCCACAAGAAGCAATAGCAAAATACGGCAAAGAAAACGTAAAAGTTAAAAAAGGTGCATTGCGTAATGGCGATGACATGGTAGAAGTATTTGTTGAATCAATGAACGAAGGCGGAAATTCAGTAGAGGCATTTATGTCACATGTAGTTGATCATGCTAAAGAAATTCAAGCAGATAACTATAGAATGACTGATAGTTCATATTACGAATTCACAGATGAAATAGATACAGATGATGAAGAATTTATGAGTATGCCACAAGTGCAAGCTATATTAAAAGCAATACCACATGTGGATATGGAAAACACAGATATTAAACATGCAATTGATGTTTTAGCATCAGGCGAATTACTTGAAGCAGAAACTGAATCATATTCACCAGGTGATGAAATGGAAGATGGCGTAGTAAGTAATTGCTGTGGCGCTCAATTAATGGACTACAATGATGGACATGGTAGATGTTCAGATTGTAAAGAAATGGCAGCCGGTGAAACTGATGAAGAATTTTATGAAAACCAGCGTGTTATGGAAAGTTATTCACCTGCAACAGGCAGTATGAAAACAAGTTATATTCAATTACCAGAAAACACTAAACTTATTATTAAGCATACAAAAGGTGTTAATGAAGAAGTGCGTGGCAGCAGATCACGTAACATCAAAGCATTGTTTATTGAAAACAGTGCAGGAGAGAGATTTAGATTCCCACACAAATATTTACAAGGCGCTAAAGCTATGGCCAACCATGTAAGCAATGGCGGAACGCCATATGATGCAATTGGTGAATCAATAGTTAATTTATGTACAGAAGTAGCACAATGTAGTCAGTTTTTGAGACATGTGCGTACAAACAAATTAACAAATGAAGGCAATGAAAACATTGTTGAAACAATTAAACAAAAATTAAAAGAATTTAAGAATACAGTTAAGAGTCTACAGACTTCAAGAGGTTATAACGCCTATCAAGCACCTACTACTGCGATTGTAGAAGATAATGATAAAGAATCGGTTGACTTAACTGACAAGTTCATGTATAATACATTTGAGACTGCAAATATGGATTCAGTCTTAGAAACAGTAGCCCGTATTATAAAGGAGAGAGACAGTATGACAGATCTAACTAAAAGTAACATGAATCGTTTATACGATATGATTAAAAACAAGGAAGATTTCAAACTTAACATTGATCCAAATGATCCAGAACATCCTGACAATGAAGATCCAATTAAATACTCAGGTGGTAATGGTGCAATGGCTAAGTTAGTATCACACTTATCTTTTCTAGCAATGAACAGTAAAAATGACGAAGTATTTAACTTACTAAGTCAAATTTCAGGCGAAATGTATAGCTTGCCGAAAGAGCATGTTATATTATTAGCCAAAATTGCAGCATATTTAGACAAAAATAACAAGGCTCCAGCAAAGGAACCGGCAATGGAAGATCTTGCTGAAGCAATGTTAAATAATCTAAGAAGAAAGATTGCATAATTTTTCTTCAAAAAGTGCTTGACAGTAGGCACAATTTATTATATACTGTATAGGCAACTAAAGGCAAAAGTAGTTAAGAGCTACACAAAGGCAAAGTAGCACTAGCTACACAAACAAAGCAGAACTATAAGTTTTGTTACAAATAAAGGCTAATATAGGAGAAACTAATAATGGCATCTTTAGCAGAAATCCGTGCAAAATTACAAGCACAAGAAACAAAGAGCTCAGGCTCATCACAAGGTGGCGGCGATAACGCTATCTTCACACACTGGAATATTCCAGAAGGCAGTAGTGCAACACTACGATTCCTACCAGACGCAGATCCCGACAACACTTTCTTTTGGAAAGAACGTCAGATGATCCGTCTATCATTTCCAGGTGTAAAAGGCGGAGACGAAAACAAACCAGTTACAATACAAGTACCTTGTGTTGAAATGTGGGGAGATACATGTCCAGTACATGCAGAAATTCGTCCTTGGTTTAAAGACCCTACTATGGAAGACATGGGTCGTAAGTATTGGAAAAAGCGTAGTTACATTTTCCAAGGCTTTGTAACACAAAGTGATCTACAGGAAGACTCAGTACCTGAGAATCCTATTAGGCGTTTTGTTATTTCACCTCAAATTTATAAAATCATTAGTTCAGCATTAATGGATCCTGAATTCCAGGAAATTCCTACAGACTATGAAGCTGGTACAGATTTCGTAATTAAGAAATCTACCAAAGGTCAATATGCTGACTATTCAACATCTAATTGGGCTCGTAGAGAACGCAGTTTAGATCAAACAGAGCGTGATGCAATTGCAACACACGATCTGCACAATCTAAATGACTTCTTACCTAAGAAGCCTGATGCAGAACATCTAAACGCTATCTTTGAAATGTTTGAAGCAAGTGTTGATGGACAGTTGTATGATCCAGAACGTTTTGGTCAGTACTATCGTCCATATGGTGTAGATGCACCAGCTACTACAGGAGCAAAACCTGTTGCAGCGGCAACTACTCCACCACCAACACCAGCACCGGCGCCAGCACCAGCGGCACCAGTTGTTGAACAAGCAACAGCACCAGCACCAACAGCAGTTGATATGACGCCAGAACCAGAAATGGCAACGGCAGCACCAGCAGTTGAAGGGCAAGCAAGTGCTCAAGACATTTTAGCAGCGATTAGAAATCGTAAGCAATAAGTAATATAAATTGAGTGGGGGTCCTTAGTGCCCTCACTTTAACATAGGAGAAAAAACATTATGGCAAGACCATTTGACGTAAGTAAATTCCGAAAAGCTATTACTAAAAGTGTTCCTGGGTTAAGCGTAGGCTTCAATGACCCTGACACTTGGATTAGTACAGGAAATTACACACTAAACAAACTTATCAGTAACGAATTTGACAAAGGAATTCCACTAGGTAAGGTAACTGTTCTAGCAGGAGAATCAGGCGCAGGTAAATCGTTTATCGCGGCAGGTAATGTAGTTAGATCAGCACAAGAACAAGGCATATTTGTTATTCTAATTGACACAGAAAATGCATTAGATGAGAAATGGCTACACGCACTGAATGTAGATACTACACCAGAAAAACTATTAAAACTTAACATGAGTATGATTGATGATGTTGCTAAAACAATTAGTGACTTTATGAAGGATTACAAGGCAGAATACGCCGAAGCAGAAGACGAAGACAGACCTAAGGTATTGTTTGTAGTTGACTCGTTGGGTATGTTACTAACACCTACTGATGTTGATCAGTTTAACAAAGGTGATATGAAAGGTGATATGGGTCGTAAGCCTAAAGCACTAACTTCATTAGTTCGTAACACAGTTAATATGTTTGGACAGTACAATGTAGGACTACTAGCAACTAACCATACATATGCATCGCAAGATATGTTTGATCCAGATGATAAGATCTCAGGTGGTCAAGGCTTTATCTATGCAAGTAGTATTGTTATTGCAATGCGTAAACTTAAACTAAAAGTAGATGCAGATGGCAACAAAACATCACAAGTATTTGGTATTAGGGCAGCATGTAAAGTAATGAAATCTCGTTACGCTAAACCATTTGAAAGTGTGCAAGTTGAAATCCCATATGAAACAGGTATGAGCCCATACAGTGGCTTAACTGACTTCTTTGAAGCAAAAGGTTTGTTAAAGAAAAGTGGAAACAGTTTAGAATACATTAGCCCGGTAACAGGTGAAGTAATTAAAATGTTCCGTAAACCTTGGAATGCAAATAAGGACGGCGCATTGGATATCGTCATGTCAGAATATGACAATGATGTAGCTGATGCAGAAGAAGAAATTATGGATAACATTGAAGAAACTACAACGGAGGTGGTAAATGAATCTTAGTGATGGAGATTTTGAGTTTATATTTAACTTGTATGATGAAGCATCAAACTTTATTGATGATAAGAACAAGTTAGAATATGCTCGCAGAACTATATATCAGCTTCTCGACTTCGGGTTTGAACTCAAACCAGCGTATAAAGAAATATCTGATCATTGCGAATACTTAGGTGAGGCACTTGATGAACACTTAGAGCAAGAAGAAGAAGATGAAGATGTTTTTGATGAATACAGCGAAGATGACGAGGAGTTAGAATACTAATGAGTTTATGGTATCGTAAAGTTACAGCAAATTTAGGAGAGATAGTTGCGGCTATCTCTCACTATGAAAAGCAAATTGATGAAGCACGATTTGAGTGTAGTATGAAAGGTGTACTAGAAAAGCAGAGCAGAGACATGCCTGGTATTGTAGAACATCGATTTAATCAATTACAGGAAGTAGAAGCAATACTTGAGTTTCTACATACTGAAATGCGTACATTACGATCCAAAACATTTCGTAAGTTTTTAGAAAACTACAATAAAGCACTTAGCTCGCGTGATGCAGACAAGTTTGTTGACGGCGAGCAAGATGTAGTAGATTTACAATATCTTATCAACGACTTTAGTTTGGTAAGAAACAAATACATAGGCATTATTAAGGCATTAGAAGCCAAGCAATTCCAGATTAATAATGTTGTTAAATTAAGAGCAGCAGGCTTAGAAGATATTTCACTATAAAAAGGTTGACAAGCAAGACTTCTTGCCGTATACTATACTTATAAATAGAAAATGTTCAATGAATACTTAACTTTACCACTGGAGTCACAAATGAATAAAACACCATGGCCAACTATCACAGTTATTGATGTAATGTGTGCCGCAGTTCTTGTATATAAAGATCAAGGATTTGTTCGTAGTGGACAAGGATACACAGACACTGATACAGAAAACGGTGAACCTATACAAATACGAGATAACAAAACTTGTATTGTTGATATTTTAGAAGATCCAGCAATGTCATTCACTGAATCAGAAATTACAAATGCTAATAATCTTATTGATAGCATTAATGGTAAGTTAATGATCAAAAAGATGACTAATAACCTCAATAATTTTGAGCAAAACGTTGCTAAAGCATTATCAGAGCCAAATGTTAATAAGTTTGCAGTAAGCATCATTGCTAGTTTACCACATAGTGTGGTAATTGACAAAAAGCGTGAAGCAGTTGAAGATAAAATGTCTGCATTAAAGCATAGCAGTATGTACTTTGGTAATCGTGGCAAAAGATACGATATTAATGTAAAAGTACTAGATGTTAAGTTTATTCAAACTAGTGATGTTTATATGATTACCACAGTTTACGCTGAAAAGGATATTATTAAGTTTTGGTGGCGAGATCAACCGGATATTAGTGATATTATTTCGGATAAAACCATTAAAATTCGTGGTACAGTCAACAAACATGAGCTATCAAAGTACTCAAATGCCAAAGAAACCCTTGTAAATAGGGTTAAAATCATAGCAATTTAGCGGTTTATTTAAAAGGTTGACAGAATTCCCTTCCTAGTATATATTATACTTAACAATAACATTAAGTTATTATAATTAATAAACAAAAGGAGTTAAAATGCCAAAAACTAAAAAAACAAAAGCAGTGGGTACTAAATTTTTCAAAGAAGGTACTCAAAACCAAAGAATCCTAGCTAAATTCTGGGGTACAGGTAAATCTTTTACTATGGATGATCTAAGAGACAAATTAGACATCGCATCTCCGGGTGCAAGACTTTCTGAATTAAGAGATGAAGGTTTTAATGTAAAAGCAACTACAGTTGAAACAGGTGATGTTGGTAGACAAACTAACGAATACACTATTTCTAAAAAAAGAGTATTAGTATAATACCTACTAAACTAGATTATTGGGCCCTTTATTGTATTGGGCCCAATTCTATGAATAAAAGATCAAATAAAAGGTTGACAAGTAAGATGTCTTACTGTATACTGTAAGTATAGTTAATAAAAAACAGGAGTTTAATAAATGGCACAAATGCAACTAAAGAAGGCTCGCAAGAATCGTAAAGGCGAGACAATTGTAGAAGTTCTTCCTAATAATGTGAAGGACAATCCAAACGAAACTGATAATCAAATTATCGAGCGTATGCGTGAGCGTTTTAGCATATTAGATGATATGACACAAGCCTCAATTGATGGTGTTGTGCGTGGTATGGTTGTAACAGGCCCTCCAGGAGTTGGTAAATCTTTTGGTGTTGAACAAGTACTAGAAAAAAATAGTTTGTTTGATACACTAGCAGGTAACAAATTGCGTTTTGAAGTTATCAAAGGTGCCTCAAGTGCAATTGGTTTGTACAAAGTACTTTACAATAACGCAGATAAGAATAGTGTTCTTGTGTTAGACGATTGTGATACAGTATTGTATGACGAGACAAGTCTTAACTTGCTTAAAGCAGCACTTGACTCTTGTAAAAAGCGTAAACTAAGTTGGAATACAGATAGTGCATTACTAAGACGAGAAGGTATTCCAGATACTTTTGAATTCCAAGGTAGTGTTATTTTTATTACTAACCTTAAATTTGATAATGTGCGTGGTAAGATTAAAGATCACTTAGCAGCCATTATGTCAAGGTGTCATTACTTAGATCTTACAATGGATACAACTAGGGAGAAAGTTCTTAGATGTAAGCAGATTGTTGCAGATGGTATGCTTAATGAATATCAGTTTACTTCAGAAGAAGAAAATGATGTTATGGACTTTATGATCTCTAACAAAGAAAAAATGCGTGAGATTAGTTTGCGTATGGTTACTAAACTTGCAGATCTTAAAAAGAGTTTTGGTGATGAAAAGTGGAAACGAACTGCTGAAGTCACTTGTATGCGTAGAGCATAAAAATAAGATTTAGAAAAAGCCCTTCGGGGCTTTTTTTATGACATAAATAAACATATGGAATTCGTAATTAAAGCAATTATAGGTGGGCTAGTTATCGCAGGTGTAGTAACTGCAGCCGAAAAAGGTAACCCAACTATGGGTGCATTAATATTAGGAATACCATTGGGTAGTGTAATAAGTGTTATCTTTATGCATCTTAGTGGAGTACAACCAGAAGTGTTTGCTCAGCTGGCAAAGGAAACAATTTACTTTGTATTTGTAAGTTTAGTTTTCTTTCCTATCTTTGCATACATGGTATTACAAAATGGTTTTTGGATATCATTAACGGTATCAATATCATTTACACTGTTCTGTCTTTATTTACTTTTAAAATATCTAACATAATCAAGCGTTCGAGCTTGACTTATCCTATACAATAGTGTATTATACTAGTATGAAATGTAAAATTATTCTCAAAGACGAAGTTAACTGTAAAGTCGAAGGACTTGATGTAAACACTCGTAGAAAATGTGAAAAAGAATTAAAGTTCTTTTTACCATATGCTTTTCATGTGCCAGCATACAAGTTAGGCAGATGGGATGGATGTCAAAGTTACTTTACAGTAGGCGGTGTTACATACATTAACCTACTAGACAAAGTATTACCTATCATAATGGATCAAGGATATCATGTTGACATTGATGATCTTAGAAAAGTACACACTTTTGATTTTCCAACTGTAGATGAAACAACATTTCAAAATAGGCTCTGGCCAGAAAAACATCAAATGGCAGGACAACCTATTACACTTCGTGACTATCAAATTACTATTGTAAACAAGTTTTTAAGTACACCACATTGTTTACAAGAAATTGCCACTGGTGCAGGTAAAACATTAATTACTGCTGCACTTAGTGAGCGTGTAGAACAGTATGGAAGATCAATAGTTATTGTACCAAACAAAGACTTGGTAAGACAAACTGCTGATGATTATACTAACTTAGGACTGGATGTTGGAGTTTACTTCGGCGACAAAAAACAAATAGGACATACCCATACTATATGTACATGGCAAAGTTTGAATAGTATTAGAAAGCGTTTCCGTGATGGACTTGATGAACTTAGTTTACACGAATTTACTGAAAATGTAACTTGTGTTATTGTAGACGAAGTACACCAAGCCAAAGCAGATGTGTTAAAAGATTTGTTAACAAAAGAATTTGCACACATTCCATTGCGTTGGGGTCTAACAGGAACTATTCCTAAAGCGGACCATGAGAAGGTTAGTTTACAAGCGTGTTTAGGCGAAGTAACTAACAGACTCAGTGCAAGCGAACTACAAGACATGGATGTACTTAGTCAGTGTCATGTTAATGTTGTACAAATGAAAGAATTCGTAGAATATAATAATTACCAAAGCGAGCTAACATATCTTACTACAGATAAAGCTCGAATGGAATATGTGAGTGGATTAATTGAAAAGGTTTCTAAATCAGGAAATACACTTGTATTAGTAGATAGAATCAAAGCAGGCGGATTGATTTGTGATAATCTTCCACAAGCAAACTTTGTTAGTGGCGCAATGAAGTCAACAGATCGTAAAGATCATTATGATGATATCAATGAAGGAACTAATCAAATTGTAGTAGCAACATATGGTGTTGCGGCAGTAGGAATCAATATACCACGCATCTTTAATTTGGTACTCATAGAACCGGGTAAAAGTTTTGTTAGAGTAATTCAAAGTATAGGTCGTGGAATTCGTAAAGCTGAAGATAAGGATAATGTTCAAATATGGGATATTACCAGTTCAGCAAAATTTAGCAAAAAACACTTAACAGAGCGTAAGAAGTTTTATAAAGAAGCAAACTATCCATTTACTATTGATAAAGTAGATTGGCAATAAGGAATAAGTATGAAAATATTAACAGTTGACAACAAAACGTATGAACTAGATGACATACCAGATACAATAGACGATTTACGATACAGTATTTTAGATTACAGTAACCCAGGACACATAGATTATTATTTTATTCCATTAGTGTTCTTAGAAAGTTTTTATGCACCAGCGGCAGTTATTCAAGTAGGACAACATTCTATTACTATGCCATTAGATTGGAGTGTAGTAATATGTGATCCAGAATGTGGAAACCCAGAAGTAATAAGTTTAATGAGTTTAAATGACAGAGGCTTTAGCGTACTTGCATTTAATCCATTAACTGGATTTACTCCAAAGTATTTAGATGTAAGCATTACTAACATTTATACAGATGTAAAATGGTATGCACCTAAATTAAAGTTTGGACATTTATTAAATGTTCCATTACATGATGGACCAAACGCACCTTGTGTATTATTTGTAAAAGAAGCAAACAAGTTACCAGAAGTACTTGACATTAGCGAACTTTGGTAGTACAATGAAGACTAGAATACATGTTAATCAGCACATTATAAAACGCAATAGTAAAACAGGCGAAAGAGAACCTGTGCTAACATGTAAAACATCTAAGAATAATAACTACGCACACGAAGTTGTTATTAAAGGTGACTCAAAAGTAGTATACAGTCCAGACAAGCCATTATCATGTGGAGCAAAGGTTTGGATAGAAACAGAAGGAGAAGTAATCATTGTCAAATAAACTAAACATTAAAGAAGAAATGAGATCTATTGATACTAAAGATAGAGGCTGGTATGATAGTTTAACAGAAGAAGAAAAGAAAAAAGTTGGCATATGGTTACTAATGCGTTATACTAGTAGTTGTGGCGATAAGATGTTCAGTGAGCATTACTTAGAATGGACAAATGAAGTAGTTAATGTACACTTTAATAAATTACGCAAGCATCCACAATTGCAGTATCAACTGATGCAATTAGTAGGATTGGGTAAAAGCACATTTCATCCTTGGATAGCACCCGGCAAGGCAATGAAGAAAAGTAAAGTACAAAAGTGGGTTGTAGAAAATTACAGTCATTTAAATGATGACGAAGTAGAAATTTTTATTAGTACTAAAACAAAAGAAGATTTTGTTGAGTTGTTTGAAGAACACGGTATGGATAAAAAACAAATCAAAGAGTT
>ENA-OSIY01000514-OSIY01000514.1-marine-metagenome-genome-assembly--contig:-NODE-514-length-21437-cov-5.450000_pt1 | contig 21437 bp, 18 predicted proteins | sample MGYA00237884_ERZ534233 | MGnify/ENA primary metagenome ERZ534233 (study PRJEB26412, sample SAMN06343840) | marine metagenome | isolation source: estuarine water | place: USA: Columbia River Estuary... | reverse complement strand
ATTTTTTCCTGTTCTAAATACGCTAAATACCCGTAAATTTTTTCTTCATTAGATACAAAAACGCCAATTTTATTTTTCGGTAAACGCAAATAAAAATATTCTTTGTTAATGGAAGGAATGTATTTTGCCTTATAAATTGGATTTAAATATTCCAATTGTGCCTCAGAAATATCTAATAAATCTGATATTTGTTTGAACGTCATGGCGTGTTTCACCATAACTGTGTCGGTTTCCGCATACTTCATTTCTGCTTTTTGCGCTACTAAACCGTGTTCTTTTTTAAACTCATAAATGTACATTGTAGCTAAAAAAGCGGGCAAATAATTAGCGGTTTCTCTTGGTAAATATTTTCTAATTTCCCAATAATCTGTTTTCCCGCCTGAACGTCTGATGGCTTTGGAAACATTACCTGGTCCGCAATTGTAAGAAGCTAAAACCAAGCTCCAATCGCCAAAAATTTCGTACATATTCAGCATATAATTACAAGCTGCTTCAGTAGATTTTATTGGATCGTGACGCTCGTCAACATAAGTTGTAATGTTTAATTTATATTGTTTACCTGTTTCCGGCATAAATTGCCATAAACCTCCAGCGCCTACTTTTGATTTGGCTTTGGGTTGTAAAGCCGATTCTACAATGGCTAAATATTTAATTTCTAAAGGTAAATTGTATTTAGATAGTTTTTCTTCAAACAAAGGAAAATAATATTCTGCAATAGCCATTTGTCTTTCAAAACTTTTGGATCTGTTTTTTAAGAACGATTTGATTACGTTTTCCAACGCCGCATTGTATTCTATTACAAATGGCGACTGCACATCTAATTTGTGTAAACGTTTTTTTAGTAATTCGGTATCTAAATCGAAGGATACTTTCTCATCGATATTCATGTTTTCAATATCAAAAAACATTTCATTAGATAAGGTGGCGTCTGATATTTCTTTCATCCATCTTTCATCGATACAATTGCTTGTAGCGTGGTTTGAAAACGTGGCTTTAAGCGAATCTAAATAAGATATTTTTGGTGTAAAAAGTGTAGGGATTATCTCCTTGCTTTGTTGCGCCAACAATACGTTTGACAGAAAAAGAGCAAGGGTTAGTAGAACTATTTTTTTCATGCTTTTATGTGTTTTTTCTCCATAAATTCCGGAGCATTTTATCTAAATCATTAATATACAATTACTTGTACAAAGGCAAATATATTTTATTTATTGCTAAGTACCCAACTTTTAACATTTAAATTTTACGTTTTAACGTTTTTTTATGGATTTCGTCGGTGATTTAGATGGGTTGCGATTTTCTACTTCAAAATAGCGGCAATTCCCGGTAAGGTTTTTCCTTCTAACATTTCCAACATGGCACCACCGCCGGTTGAAACGTAGCTCATTTTGTCTTCTAAACCAAATTGTTTTACTGCTGCCACACTATCGCCGCCGCCCACTAAAGAGAAACAGCCGTTTTTAGTAGATTCGGCAATAAAGTCTCCTAAAGTAATGGTTCCGTTGGCAAAAGTTGGCAATTCAAATACACCAATTGGTCCGTTCCAAAGTATGGTTTTACTGTTTAAAACCACGTCTTTTAACATTTCTAAAGTTTCCGGACCCGCATCTAAACCTTGCCATCCAGCAGGAATATCTTTGTTGCTTGCTACACCAGTGTTTGCATTTTCACTGAAATCATCGGCAATAATGCAATCTGTTGGTAAGTATAATTTAACACCTTTTTCTCCTGCTTTTTTCACGATGTCTAAAGCCATTTCCAAATAGTCGTCTTCTACTTTTGAGTTGCCTACATTTCCGCCTTGTGCCTTAGAAAAAGTATAACCCATTCCACCACCAATAATCAACACATCTACTTTATCTAACAATTGTGTGATGATAGAAATTTTAGAAGAAACCTTTGATCCACCCATGATGGCAGTCAACGGTTTTTTACCCGTTTTCAAAGCCTTATCAATGCTTTCTAATTCGCCTGCTAAAAGCAATCCGAACATTTTATCTTTAGGGAAAAATTTAGCTACAATAGTTGTTGAAGCGTGGGCGCGATGCGCTGTTCCAAAAGCATCATTAACATAGCAATCACCCAGGCTTGCTAATTTTTGCGCAAAAGCTTCATCACCTTTTTCTTCTTCTTTATAGAAACGTAAGTTTTCTAACAATAAGATTTCGCCAGGTTTTAAATCTTTTGCTAAAGCTTGAGCATCAGCACCAATACAATCAGATGCAAATTTTACTTTTTTGCCACCCAAATATTTTTCTAATGTTGAAACAACATGTTGTAAAGAAAACGCAGCTTCTGGTCCGCCTTTCGGTCTGCCCAAATGCGACATTAAAATCACCGAACCACCTTTTTCAATAATAGCATTGATGGTAGGCATAGATGATTTAATTCTTGTATCATCAGTAACATTGAAGTGCTCATCCAACGGAACATTAAAATCTACTCTTATTAAGGCTCTTTTACCAGTAAAATCGTACTCTCTAACTGTTTTCATGTATTTTGTTTTTTAAATATTTCCCTTTCCCAAACATAGGCAAAAAAATGATACTTTTGCCAAAATGCAATTCAAAAAGGTAATAGCTAATGTTAGTGTTAAACAGCGCTTGATTTCGCAGGTGAACGAAAACCGCGTGAGTCATGCACAGCTGTTTGAAGAACGCGAAGGCAGCGGTGCTTTGGCTTTGGCTATTGCTTACGCGCAATACATTAACTGCTTGCAGCCGCTAGACGACGACAGTTGTGGCACCTGCTCTTCGTGCATTAAGTTTGAGAAATTGCAACATCCCGATGTTCAACTTATTTTTCCAACGGCCACCACTAAAGAGGTGAGTAAAAATCCAACAAGTTCTCAATTTTTTAAAGAGTGGACTGGCGCGGTGATGGCGAACCCCTATCTAAGTTTACAAAATTGGATTGAACTTTTAGAAGTTGAAAACAAACAAGTAAGCATTGCTGTTTTAGATAGCGAAGAAATATTGAGAAAATTAAGTTTGCGTGCCTACGAAGCGAAAAAGAAAATCATCATTTTGTGGTTTCCCGAAAAGATGAATATTGCTACTTCCAATAAATTGTTGAAGATATTGGAAGAGCCTGATCCGCACACAGTTTTCTTATTGATTTGTCAGGATTTAGACGCCTTGCTACCCACCATTCTTTCCCGTGTGCAAATCATTAAAGTTGCTAAACCAAGCGCCGATGAAATTGCTGAAGGATTGGTTCAAAATTTTAATGTGGACGAAGCAGCTGCAAAAATTTATGCGCCTATTTGTGAACACAATATCAATCGTGCAATAGAACTTGCTTCGGGCAACGAAGACGAAGATTTTTACATCACCAATTTTCAAAATTGGATGCGCTACTGTTACGCTGCCAATGTGATTGAGATTAGTCAGTGGGTAGACGCTATAGCCACAATAGGTCGTGAAAAACAAAAGAACTTAGCCGAATATGGCTTGCGATTTTTTAGAGAATGTTTGGTACACAATTACGGCAATAACTTAAATACTTTGCACGAAAAGGAAGCAGCATTTTTACAAAAATTTGCCCCTTTCATTCATGGCGGAAATATCATTTTATTGAGTGAAGCTTTTGAAGATTTGCACAATCAAATAACGCGAAACGCTAATCCAAAGATTACCTTCATGAATTTATCTTTGAACATTAGCAAAATGTTGAAATTAAAAGCTGAATTTTAGAAAATTTTTGTCGCAAAATAGGCGACGAAAGCGATTGTTATCAGCACAAAAAAAGCAATACCAAAAAGCAATTTTTTGTTTTTTTCTTCTTTGTACTTCTTAAGCAAATCAAAAGCTATATATCCCGAAACCAAGCACAACACCATGTTGAGCGATTGGTCTTTTAAGAATTCGTTTTTTTGCGACATCATTTGAGCAAAAACCAAAATTAAAGAAAGCACAACAACAACAGCTACAAACCACGCAATGCCTTTGAATAACTTCGATTTTTCTACCGCCATATTAAACGAAATTGAGGCGTTTTAAAAGCTCATCTTTGTATGAACCACCTATTGATATCGGATTTGTGTCGTTTTCTAAATACAAAATGCCTTGCGCCTGTTCTAAAGAAAGTATTCTATCTACTCGAATTATGAACGAGCGGTGAACACGAATAAACTGTTTACCTGGTAACTTTTGTTCGATATCTTTCATGGTTGCGTGAATGGTATAATCTCCGCTGGCAGTATGAAAAGTAACGTAATCTTTTAGTGCTTCAACATAAAACAAATCAACCATCTTAATCTTCACTAATTTCGCTTTTGCTCGAATAAACAGGAAGTCGGCCGAATTATTACCATCAAGTAAAGTAGCGTAAATCTCATTTTCCTTTTTTAGCTCGCTTGTTTTTTTGTGCTTGTATAAAGCCATCTCAATAGAAGTGTGTAAATCAATTTCTTTGAATGGTTTTAATATATATCCGTAAGGTTCTGTAATCTTTGCTTTAGACAATGTGTTTTCGTCTGCATAAGCTGTTAAGAAAATCACCGGTAAATCGTAAATGTCCTTCACATATTCAGCAGTATCTATGCCGCTCATATTACCCTTTAACATAATGTCCATTAAAATGATGTCGGGCTGATTTTCTTTTAGAATTTCTTTTGCTTTTTCTCCCGAAGAAGCTGTGCCAATAACCTTGTAACCCATCTTCAGCAAACTTTGCTGAATATCTTTCGCAACAATGTTCTCGTCCTCTACAACCAATACACTTACGTTACCCATAGTAGTAATTAATTTGCTTTAAATTCTATTAGAAAGCGTGTTCCTTTATTAATTTCGCAAGTAAGTTTTCCTTCGATTTGATCCACTAAGGTCATCACCAGCTGTAAGCCCAATGATTCTGTTTGCTCAATGTTTAGATCCTTAGGCATCCCAATGCCGTTATCTTCAATAATCAAAAGGTTTAGTCCCCCGTCTTTGCGCTTTAAAGATATGAAAATGTTTCCCTTTTTCGAATTTGGAAATGCATATTTCAAAGCATTGGCCACCAACTCATTTACAATTAATCCGCAAGGAATAGATGTATCAAGGGAAAGAAAGAGTTTATCTATATCGAAATTTAAACTAACTCTACCCGTTACCGAATAGGAATACAAGAGATTTGAACACAAACTTTTTAAATAATCACCGAAATCAACATGCGAAAAGTTTTTGCTTTGATACAAGCTCTCATGAATAAAAGACATCGATTTTATTCTGTCTCTGCATTCTTTCAACATATTTAAAGTGTAATCGTCTTTTACATACGACGATTGTAAATTCAAAATACTAGAAATTACTTGTAGATTATTCTTTACGCGATGATGTACTTCTTTTAATAATATTTCTCCTTCAGCAACGGTTTCCTTCAATTTAATCTCTGTTTCCTTACGTTCTGTGATTTCCTTTTCAAGCACTGTTGCAGTCGCTTCTGCTACTTCTGCTCTTAGTCTTTCTTCTTCTGCCTGCAATCTTTCCGATAGATCTCTTCCGGTAATAATCAACACATTTTTACCAAAATAAGTGCCTTTTCTAAATATCATCTCCACCGGAAATTCTTCCCCTTTTTTATTGACGCCTGTCCAGTCGAAACGCGTTGTTCCTTGTTTCCAAGATTTTTCCAAGTGCCTAATCAATAAATTATTTTTCTTGTTCTTAGTAAGAATTTCTAAAGTATTACCAATGATATCCTTTTTAGATAGTGCAAACTTATCAATAGCCGATTTATTCACATCGATAATAATATTTGCTTCACTAAGTATTAAAATAATATCTGAACTGGTGTTGAAAATCTCGAAATAACTTTTGATACTCTTATTCTTGAAATCCTCTGCCTCCTTGCGTCGTGTGATGTCGCGAACTATCGCTTGCATCATTTTTTCACCTTTAACTTCAAAAGCATTTAAGCTAATTTCCGAGTCGAATTGTTCACCATTAAAACGCAAAAATTTCCAATACAAAAATTGAGATTTTCCTTTTAAAGTGAGTACGGTTAAATCGTAAAATCCTAAAATAGAATCGGCTCCATTGGGCTGCTTTTCAGGTAATAAATTATAAATATGTTCTCCTTTTATTTCCTTCTCTTTACAACCAAACATCTCTAGTGATTTCTTATTGCAATCGATAATTTTATTGTCTTTAATAATAAAAATTGCATCATTGGCTTTTTCAAAAAGCATACGATGTTTCTCTTCACTTAATCTAAGCTGCTCTTCAATTTCACTGCTATTTATCTTTTTAACAGCCATTCACTATAAACCTAGTTTTGCAGAAATATCTAACATTCTAACAATTGGTTTCTTAGCTCTTTCAATTAAATCTGCATCCATCTCAATAGCGGGTAATTCATACAACAAGCAATTGTATAATTTTTCTAAGGTATTAAGCTTCATATGCGGACAATCATTGCAAGCGCAAGTGTTGTTTGGAGGTGCAGGAATAAAAGTTTTACTAGGCGATGCTTTTTGCATCTGATGTAAAATACCAGCTTCGGTAGCTACAATAAATTCTGTACACTCGCTCTTTACAGAATAGTTTAAAATTCCTGTGGTAGAACCTATGTAATCTGCTATTTTTAGTAAAGGGGCCTCACACTCTGGGTGAGCTAGTAATTGTGCCTTAGGATGCTTGTTTTTAAGTTGAACTATCTTTTCCAAAGAGAATATTTCATGCACCATACATGATCCATCCCACAACACCATGTCTCTTCCTGTTTTTTGAACCAAATAAGCGCCTAAATTTTTATCTGGTGCAAAAATTATTTTCTGCTCTTTTGGCAAACTTTCTATAATTTGCAAGGCATTACTCGATGTACAAACAATATCGGTTAATGCTTTAATTTCTGCTGAACAATTAACATACGAAATCACTAAATGATCGGGATGTTGCTCTTTGAATTTTTGAAATTTATCTGCCGGACAGCTATCTGCTAAAGAACAACCAGCTTTTAAATCGGGTAATAAAACTTTCTTGTTTGGTGAAAGAATTTTAGCTGTTTCAGCCATAAACTCCACTCCTGCAAAAACGATGATGTCGGCATTGGTTGCAGCGGCTTGTTGCGACAAGCCTAAACTATCGCCAATGTAATCGGCTATATCCTGAATATCGGCATCCTGGTAATAGTGAGCGAGAATAACCGCATTCTTCTTTTTCTTGAGTTCATTAATTTCATGGAACAAATCTAAGGAAGGATTTGGAATAATATCTAAGTACCCTTTTTCCTCTATATCATTAATATTTATTTTCATTTATCTAATATGATGTTATATATAGCCTGTTAGTATTGTTGTTATCTTTTTAGCGATAAGTTGTATTGTTTATTACTCTGCAGTTGTTCACTGTTTATGAACATGTTGTATGTTTTGAATACACTGATTACTAACTTAGTAGTTTGTTATACACAATTTAGCTTATTTGGTGCAAAGTTAATAATACCCTTGATATTTTGTGTGTATATTTTGTGTGGTTTTTCACACTAACTTTCTCTTATTTCATTTTTATTTTCAAATAACATTACTCATTAGATTTATTTTCGAGATTAACTTTCTATTTTTGTTGTAAAGTTTTCAGACTCATTTATATTATTAAACAATTGCAGTGTTAACAACTACAAGGGTTAAGTAACTAGAAAACAGTTCGTTAATTTTCACTATAAATTCAATGTTTATAAACTGTTAATTACGTAAAATGGAAGTTGCAATTGCCGCAGATCACGCAGGTTTTCAATTAAAAGAACTGATTAAGAACCATTTAACATCTAAAGGTTTTGCTTTTAAAGATTTTGGAACCAATTCAGAAGCAAGTTGCGATTATCCAGATTATGCTCATCCTTTGGCAAAATCGGTGAATGACGGCGTACATCAATTAGGAATTTTAATATGTGGAAGCGCTAATGGTGTAAACATAGCTGCTAATAAACATCAACAAGTTCGTTCTGCTCTTTGCTGGAATGTTGAAGTTGCTCAATTAGCTCGCCAGCACAACAATGCTAATGTAGTGGCTATTCCTGCTCGTTTTATTTCTACAGAGTTAGCTATGCAAATTGTAGATGCTTTTTTATCTACCGAATTTGAGGGCGGAAGACATTCTAATAGAGTTGATAAAATAGCTTACGAATGTTAAAATATCTTTTCTGTTTTTTTACACTGAGTATTTTTGCTCAGAATCAAACTGCTATTCATTATTCACAATTTATTAGCGCTGCTGATATTAAGCAAAACATCACTGTACTTGCTTCTGATTCTTTAGAAGGAAGAGAAACGGGTCAACCCGGACAAATAAAAGCTGCTAATTATATAGCTAAGCAGTATGATTCTTTCGGCATACCGAAAGTTGATAATGTTTATTTTCAGAAGTATGCTATATGGTATGTTAGTCCGCAAAATGTAAGTATTTATATTAACAAGAAAGAGTTGAGTTTTATGGTGGATTTCTACCATGATTCAAATTTTTCAAATGACACCATTAATGCAGATTACACTACATTTTATCACAAGGGCGATGTTGTTGAACCAAATAGTATTTTATTTACCAACGAGCTTGAGTTGGGCGCAGATAGTTTGGGCTTTTTATTGAAAAGTGGGGCTAAGGCTATTTTTATTGTTCAGGATGAAAAAAGATATAAAAATGGTTTGGAATCTGCTGTTACCAGCGCTGAAAAGACAAACAATGAGTTGATTAATCCAGTCACTCCAGTGATTTACATTACCGAAAAAGCCTTTAAAAGAATATTTAGATGCAAAATTGTTGGTGAAAAATCAAAGACATACAAAATGAAAAGCGAGCTGAAGCTGGCTGTGCATTATTTATTGGTTGAAGGTGAAAACGTTTTAGGTTTTATAGAAGGTACTGATTTAAAGAAGGAGGTTGTTGTTGTGTCTGCGCACTACGATCATCTTGGTATTGAAGGGGATCAAATTTATTATGGCGCAGATGATAATGCTTCTGGTACCTCTGCATTGATTTCTCTTGCAAAAGCTTTCGCACAAGCGAAGAAAGAAGGAAATGGTCCGCGTAGAAGCGTTTTATTTTTATCATTCTCTGGAGAAGAAATGGGTTTATTGGGCTCCTCTTATTATTCTGAACATCCTGTTTTTCCTTTAGAAAATACAGTTGCCGATTTGAATATTGATATGATAGGAAGAATAGATGAGCAACACGATACCAACGCTAATTATGTTTATTTAATTGGAAGTGATATGCTTAGCAGCGATTTACACAATGTTAGCGAGAGCGTTAATAAAATGTACTCAAATATAGAATTAGATTATACTTTCAACGATCCACAGGACCCCAACCAATTTTACTATCGTTCTGATCATTACAACTTCGCAAAACACAATATTCCTGTAATATTTTATTTCAATGGCGTTCACGAAGATTATCACCAAACTACGGATACTGTAGATAAAATCAATTTTGCTAAAGTAGAAAAGATTAGCAAACTTGTTTTCTTTACTGCTTGGGAGTTGGCCAATCGCGACGAAAGAATTGTGGTGGATAAGGAGAATGATTTTAAGGGAACGCGGTGATTTTATGTTTAGGGCAATAGTCCCGGCGGCTGACGGGACTATTGCCCCTTACTTCAGTTAAAACACCATCTCTGCTAACTGTACCCTATTACCCGGCACATTTTTAATTACCCCGCGCATCTCCAATTGAAACAAATGATTTTTTAGTTGTGGTAATGTAAGCCCGGTGTTTATTGCTAATGCATCAACATGAACTGAGTTTTGTGAAGATATTAAACTCAATATCTTTTGCTCAGGATCGCTAAATTTATCTAAACTCAATTGCAATTGTTTTTCCTTTTTTCCTCCTCCCCAATCCATTGCATTGATTAAGTCTTGTGCGTTTTCGATCATCATCGCTTTTTGAGATTTGATTAATTGATTGCATCCCGCAGAAGCTTTATCGAAAGTTCTTCCAGGAAAAGCGAATACTTCTCTGCTGTAAGAATGCGCAATATCGGTAGTAATTAATGATCCGCCTTTTGCAGCCGATTCTACCACAATGGTGGCGTCGCTCATGCCCGCTACTATTCTGTTTCTCTTTGGAAAATTTTGGTAATCGGGATTTGTCTCCGATAAAAACTCGGTAAGCAATCCTCCTCTTTCTACCATTTTTGCTGCTATTCCACGATGCTGCGCCGGATAAATTAAATCTAATCCATGTCCCAGCACGCCAACTGTTTCTAATTGATGTTCTAAGCATGCTTTATGTGCTTCGGCATCTATGCCATAAGCCAAACCGCTAACAACTAAAATGTTGTATTCTGCCAATTCTTTAATCAATTGATGCGTAAGATTTACGCCATATTCAGTGCATTTTCTTGAGCCAACTACACTAATTATTTTAGAGTGATTTAATTTTCCGCTGCCTTTGTAAAACATCATGTAAGGCGCGTCATCACAGTTTTTTAAACGTTGCGGATATTCTTCATCTTGATAGAATAATGTTTGAATATTGTTTTTTGAGATGAAAGCTATCTCTTTTTCTGCTCGCCTCAAAACCTCGTCTTTATTGTGAAATATCGATTGCGACAATGCTTTTCTAACTCCAGGAAGCTCTTCCAAATCTGTCGCTTTGGTGTTAAATACATTTTCTGCCGAACCTAAGTATTCGGTTAGTGTTTTGGCTATTAATGGGCCAATGCCGGGCACCAGGGTTAGTGCAACTCTGCAAATTAAATCTTTGTTCATGATGAATGTTTAGTTGTCAGTTAGGCTGACGAATGGAGACAAAGATATTGATATATTTTATTTTACAAAGTGGGGGTTTGCATATTTAAAAGAGCCCTAACTATATGCAAGTCTTCTGCGTCATCTATGTCTACAGAGTCTATTTTGTTCATTACGAAAGGTGAAGTATTTTCTCCGTAAAGTGCTTTTCTTTGTAAAAGAGCTTCTGTGTTCATGATTAAAATAGCCGGGCCGTTTCTCGCGTAAAGCTCGGGCTTATCTTGCCTTCTTAGTAAGTTGTTCTGATCTTCTTGTAAATAGGGATGAAGCACACCGTCCCTTTGAGTCATTGCTGATGATGGCGTGAGGTTGTGCGGTATTTTTACTACGCTTACTGTTGTTTCACTTTGTGATGAAATGTGTTGTTTTAGCGCTTCGTCAATGTGCTTATTTGTTCTTAATGCAGATGTTGGCTGCAAGTAAATGACAATTTCGGGATCATAGTTTTCTTTCGCTAATTCGCTTAAAAGGTGCTCTATAACGGGAAATGCTGGTGTGCTATCCTCTGCTAAATGTTTAGGTCGCAAAAAAGGTATTTCTGCTGCGTGCAGCTTTGCAACGTCGGCAATCTTTTCGCTGTCGGTACTAACAATCACTCTAGTGATAAATGAAGATTTTTTTGCTGCTTCAATGCTATAGGCTATAAGTGCTTTACCGCAAACATCAATGATGTTTTTATTTGGAATTCCTTTAGAGCCGCCTCTGGCAGGTATTATAGCGAGCACCTCCTTTTTCATTTTAGTAGCATATTTGTTTTTGGATAGGCACTGTAGTAAGATCAATTTCTGATAAGATGGCGGCTATTTTTTTACCAGCACTGCCGTCGCCATATAGGGGGTTGGCCTCGTATTTTCCATGAGCCAATTGTTTTTTGATGGCCTCTACAATAGCTTTATGGTTGGTGGGTACGTCAATGATGTTTTTTCCGTGTTCACGGGCTTGTTGTCGGCTCCCCACGTTTACTGCGGGCACACCAACGATTGCTCCTTCTCGCAGCTGAGAACTTGAGTTTCCTATCATACAGGCACAATCATCCATTAATTTGATGAATATGTCCATTGGTAAATTCTTAAAAATTTGTAGCCATTCATCAGGATGGTTTTTTTCGCGAAATGTTCTAATTTCTTTAGAGATTTCATCGCTACCAGCATCTGAATTTGGCCATAGCAAAATGGTGGGCATTTTCAATTCGTTGAGTGCGCTCAATATTTCACGCATATTTACTCTACTTTCCGCGAATTCAGTGGTAACAGGGTGTTGCATTACCAGTAGAAATTTGTCTTTTAAAATAGAAAAGTTAGCTTGTGCACCTTTGTATTTTGTCCAGAACTCTGCTTCGTTTATTCTGTTGCCTGCTCGGTTGGAGTCGATGATATTTTTTACTTCGTCTATACGCGGACAACCCACATTGAAAACATGTTCAGGTCTTTCGCCCAATTTAATAATTCGTTCTCTTGCTCCTTCGTTGGCTGGAAAATGGATGTGTGCAAATTTTGTTACTGCATGACGAATAGATTCATCAATTGTTCCGCTCACTTCTCCACCCATGGTGTGCACTAAATGGATGTTTAAGTATGCTGCCGCAATAGTGGTTGACATGGTTTCGAATCTATCACCAACGGTAATTACCATATCGGGCCGGTTGTTCATTAAAATGTCTGTGATTTTGGTGATGCCCAGGCCAGTGGACATAGCCATTGTTTCTGGCGTTTCTCCCTCCACCAACATGAAGAATTTTGCTGTAATTTCAAATCCTTCCGATTCTATTAGATTTACTGCTTTACCAAATTTATCTAACAAAGTGGAAGCTCCAGCGTAGATTTGCAGCTCTACATTTTCTTTTTTTTGTAGTTCGCGCATTACCGATTTTATGCTTGCGTAGTTTGCTCGCGAACCGATAACAACAGCGATTTTTCTTTTTGTCATTATTTAGTAAAATTGTATGAGTGGCAAATATACGCTTCACGAAAGATTAAAAAAACAAAAGAGAAAGTTAATGCAGGGTTACTAGATCAGCAGTGTCAAATCGGCTAATTTCGTATTTACCATCGTGTTCCAGACGACTAGTGGAACGGTGAGTGTTGAAAGCAGAATGATAGCCTAAAGAGGACAGTGATTTTAAGGTATCGGCATTGTAAGTGTGTTTATGCCCGTATGGGTAGCAAAATGTGGGATTTTTTATCCCAAATTTATGGGTCAAGTAATCTCTGCTTTTTTTAAATCCTCGTGTTGTTCAAAAGCGGTTAAGCGAGAAAGAACACGGTGTGCGTGAGTATGACTACCAATCACCATTCCACCTGTAGCCATTTCTTTCAGTTCTTTCTCATTGGCATAAGTGTCTTTGATAAACTGGCTTTTATCTTCAAAGTTTTCAAAAAATATTTTGTCTAAAATCTGATCTCGTATAGAAAATGGCAGAAGGTAATTCATGATTTTTTTAATCACAGCATACTGAAGATCGTCGTAACGGTATACTCCTTCCAGCTGAAAATCTTCTACTTTAATTTTAAAATCTTCGAGCCCGCGAATTATTTTTTTATTAAAATTTTCTGAACCAATTTTATCCAAGATAAAATGGGTCATATGCACCTCTAAAGGCTCTTTTTCGAGATATACTTTTGAATTCACGAAGAAGAAGCCCCATAGTTTTCGCTGTCTTAACTCTGTAAATACATGGGAATAGTGGTCTTTTAATCCATCATCAAAAGTGAGCATGAAGGTTTTATTGGGAAATGCTTTTGAATTTTTAATGCAATCATTGTATACTTGAAATGAAAGCGGCTCAAAATTTTTGCAGAGCCAATCCAGTTGCTGTTGAAATTTTTTGAAATCAAGTGATTTCAAATTTGGAGTTCCTTCTTTTTCATTATCACGCACATAATGATACATTGCAGTAACTGCACCTCCTTTATGTAAATCTTCAAATTTCATACACCAAAACTTCTTTTAACACGGCATATTGTTTGTGCACATAATCTCTGAATAATCCCTTTTCAATATTATTATAAGCTGTTAATACTTTCTGCGCATCGAAATCTTTTCGATAGTACACTTTTCCGATGGATAAATTCTGTTTTTCTGGAGTGAATGAACTTTGTTTTATTTTTTCTACGGACTCAATAATGAGTTTTATGCCCACTTTAATAATGCGGCATCCTAGAGTGTGTGGATTGTCATTTTCGTTGATCACAGCTTTTCCTCTTGAAATTATGTCTCCCGAATCTATTCCAGCATCCAGAAAGTGAATGGTGACACCACAATATTCCGGTTCGCCATTTACAATAGGATAAAAATTAGTGCCTGCTCCACGATAATAAGGAGATAAACCAAGGTGCATGTTGATAATTCTGCCATTAAAAGCTTCTATAACTTCTCTTCCAATTATACCGGTACCATAAACAAAAAGATAGTCGGGATTTTTATGTAAGAGATAATTTAAAACTTTTTGAGCGTTGACGGATTTAGGCGGTAAACTCAATACATCAATAGCAGAATTAAATTCAGCATCAAAAGCCTTTTTTTCTTCAATATCCCGCAAATGAAAATGGTTTCTAATAATTGCCTCATCCTGTTCGTTTTCAGCATATTTTGCTGGCTGGAAAGACTTTTCTTCCGCAACCACACCCACTACCTCATGGGTTTTGGCAACCGTATTTACAAAATACTTATGGCGAAAATGATCGGAAGTAAGAATAGCAACTTTGACTTTCATATAAAATCTTCTAAACTGAATTTGTGATCTTTTTCTACTGCGTTTTTTAGCTTTTTGCCAATAATATTTTTGTACTCTCTTGCACGAATGCCGTCTCCTGGTTTTTTGTAGGCGATATCGTCAGCACTAATTAGCGTTCCTGCTTTTAGTATTTTGGATGAAACAATGGATTTCTCGAATATATGTTTCATGTTGTTAAGGCGCTCGTCTAAAGTCTTTTGTCTTGGCGTGTTTACAGCCAATTCAGCTGCTCTAATGTCTTCTACCATTCTTTTAAATTCAAATGGTTCTGTTGAATTTTTTGCATCGCTCCCGTAGGCCAAAGTAGATAAAGTGAAATGCTTTTCTATAATTGTTGCGCCTAAGATTACAGCTGCTATGGGTACTGCCGACCCTAAAGTGTGATCAGAAAATCCTACCGGCACTTTGTATCTTTGCTGCATTTCTAGCATGATGTTTAATCCGGCTTTTTCTGGCGGACAAGGGTATTCTGAGGTGCATTGAAGAACAACAAGGTCTTTGCATCCCGAATCTTTGAGGGCAGTTACTGCTTCGTCCATTTCTTCCCATGTTCCCATTCCGCTGCTTAAAATTACCTTCTTACCTGTTTTACCAATAAGTTCTAATAGCGGCAAATTGGTAACTTCTCCGCTTGGTATTTTAAATGTGGAGATTCCTATTTCGTTTAGCATTTGGGCTGCTTCAAGCGAAAATGGCGATGAGATAAAATCTTTACCACATTCTTCTTCGCAGTAGCGTTTTAATTCTTTCCATTGTTCCTTCGTGAAAGAGGTTCTATCGAAGTATTGTTTTCTTGTTTCGTCTTTGAAGTAGGGTGGATTAGGGGCAGATGCTAAACTTTCAGCATCAAAGATGTGCGTTTGAAATTTTACGCAATCAACGCCGCAATCTGCTGCTGCTTTAATCATGCATTTTGCTAACCCCAAGGAACCCTCGTGGGTGTTTCCTATTTCGGCTATTATGTAAGTTTTTTGCATGTTTTTGTATATTTTAATGAAGAGGATAAATGTAGTTTAATGTTGCAGTTATTCAAAGTTTTTTAGCTGTTTGGTTTCGTTTTATATCTTTGCCGTCCTAAGTGCTATAATATTTTCCTCATTGCAATGGAGCTAGAAAACCTTAAATCGTTTATTTCAGAAATAGAAAACGATCTTCCCACAGAGGAGTGGGTTTCTAATGGTGTTTGTTTGTGGCCCATGCTAAGAACCTATTTGTTAAAAGACAAATCTATATTTTATTATACTAAAATTTTTACAAGCACACTTAGACCCCCTGAGAATATTGCAGAATCGGTAGATGTAAGTATGGTTAATTTTATTGGCCGAGTTAAAGCGTCATTGAAGTATAGGATTACTAAAATGAGGAGAATAAAGCGATTTAAAGAACTTGAGAACAAAATAGTCGGAAGTAAGGCTGATGTTTTGTTTCATTCTCTTGCTGGCTACAATGTGAATTTTCAGGGTAAAGCCTTTAATCGATTTGTAGGCCCCTTGATTCCGATTGTCAAAGAGAATAATTTGAAGTATTTGTTTTTTGAATTGAATCATGCTGATACGCACGAATACCTTAGTGCTGAGGATTCTATTCCTCTTATGTTTATGCTTGAGCATTTTGTGACAACACGTGCAGAAATGCTAGAAGAAGATGGAATACAAGTAAATTTGCCGCAACACGAGATTTTTTTTAAACGCTTGCAAGAAAGGTTTCCCAAGGCAAACCTAAGTAATTATACTAAAAATGAGATTTCCCGACGTTTTGCTTATGTATTGATTTATAAAGAGTTTTATTGTAAATATTTAGCTAAGCTTAATTTAAAAGCAGTTTTTCAGGTCTGTTTTTATTCACCTCAAGGGTTTGCATTAAATTTAGCTTGTAAGGAGCTATCAATTCCTTGTATTGATATTCAACATGGCCTAATTGGTAATAATAATTTTGTATATAGTAGATGGAATTTGCCTGAGAGTGGATATGACGCTCTTCCCGATTATTTTTTTACCTGGGGAAAGAGAGATGCTGATATCATTAATGCTTGGGCAGCTAGTAGCCACCATCGCGCCATCGCTTTTGGAAATGTATGGCTGCAATTCTTTAAAGGCAACAAAGGCCTTTTCGAAAGTGATTCTATGGCCGTAATTGCTAAGAAGTATCGGCATGTTGCTAATCCAAAGTTTATTTTGTTTGCTTCTGCACCTATTAGCTCTGAGCTTGATATTTTACCGGCAGTAAAAGAGTTGATTAGTTGCTCCCCGCAAAATTATGTCTGGCTGTTTAGAAAGCATCAACGTTCCGTGATGTCAAGTAAAATGATACAGGAGTACCTAAGCAAGTCAACAGGAAATCCTAATATTGAGGTTGAGCTCAGCTCTAATGTTGTTATTCCTTTACTTTTTAGTTTAGCTGATATTCATGTAACTGGTTGGTCTAGCACTACTATTGACGCCACCTACTTTGGCACACACACTTTGTTGATTACAAAAGTAGGAACGTCGCATTTCCTTAAAGAACTTGAAGAAGGCTTAGTGAGTTTTGTTGGAGAGAATCCAAAGGATATGCTTGCTTTTTTACACAATTATTTTGCTTCAAATGAGCGGGCTGATGCTTCTGTTGTAGATAATGTTCTGTATAAAAATGTGCTTATCGAGTTTTTAAGTTCTCAGAAGACCAAGTATTAAGCTTTATTATAGTCGGTCAGCCGACGGATTGCAGATTTCACCACAAACAAAAAGAGTGAGAACTTTCGTAATCACTCTTTTTTTGGAGGTCCGGAGCGGATTTGAACCGCTGTGGAAGGTTTTGCAGACCTCTGCCTAGCCGCTCGGCCACCGGACCATGAGCACAAATATATAAATTATTCTTTTATAGTAACAGAAACACTTTCTGCATCTCCTGTTACAGGCGGACTCATCTTCTTAATTTTGATCTCTACGCCAAATACCACGTCGAATTCATTCTTAATTCTCGCTAAGATGCGTTGTGCCACGCTTTCTATTAGTTTTGCGCGTATCATCATCTCTTCTCTTACGATGTCGTTTATAACAGCGTAATCTATCGTTTTCGATAGATCATCATTTTCTGCAGCCTCTGTGAAATCGGTGTCTACATGAACATCTACCAAATAATGGCGACCTACTTTTCCTTCCACATCAATGCAGCCGTGAAACGCAAAGACCTTTATTCCTTCTATACTTACTGTATGCATCTTATTTTTTCGATTCTTTAGCCCAAGTGTCTTTCAACGCCACGGTTCTGTTAAATACCAATTTATCTGTTGTGCTGTCTTTGTCTACACAAAAGTAGCCCATTCTTTCAAACTGCACTGAATCTCCATCTTTCAGGGTTTTCATGTGAGGTTCAAGTTTACAGTTTTGCAAAACTTTAATTGAATCGGGATTGATAATTTCTTTCAAATCATCTCCCTCAGGAATTTCCATTTTAAACAATCTGTCATACAATCGAACTTCAGCATCAATAGCGTGTTGCGAAGAAACCCAGTGAAGTGTTCCTTTTACTTTTCTGCCGTCCGGACTATTACCGCCTTTCGATGCAGGATCATAAGTACAATGCAATTCAATCACTTTTCCAGATGCATCTTTAATTACTTCTTCGCATTTGATAAAGTACGCATAACGCAATCTAACTTCAGCGCCAGGAGCCAATCTAAACCATTTCTTCTCTGCCACTTCCATAAAGTCTTCTTGCTCAATGTATAGCTCTTTACTAAATGGAACTTTACGACTTCCGTCTTCAGGTTTTTCTGGGTTGTTGATAGCGTCTAATTCTTCCGTTTGGTTATCAGGATAGTTGGTAATTACCACTTTCAAAGGATTCAAAACACCCATAAAACGTGGTGCTTTTTTATTTAAATCTTCACGAATACTAAATTCTAAAAGCGATACATCAATCAAGTTTTCTCTTTTAGAAATACCTACTCGTTCGCAGAAATCACGAATAGCTTCTGGCGTATATCCTCTTCTTCTAAGTCCCGATATTGTTGGCATTCGTGGGTCATCCCAACCAGCAACATGATTTTCTTTCACTAACTGTTGAAGCTTTCTTTTGCTCATCATAGTGTAAGTAAGGTTCAATCGCGACATTTCAATTTGTTGCGGTTTGTGCTTGGTGTTCACAGTATTGTTTAACCACTCGTAAAGCGGACGGTGAACTTCAAATTCCAAGGTACAAACAGAGTGCGTTATGCCTTCAATAGCATCAGAAATTCCATGTGCAAAATCGTACATCGGATAAATGTTCCATTTGTCGCCAGTTCTCCAATGATGCTTCTTTCTTATGCGGTACAACGCTGGGTCGCGAAAGTGCATGTTGGGCGAACTCATATCTATTTTCGCTCTCAAAGTATACGTTCCATCGGCAAATTCTCCGTTTTTCATTCGTGTGAATAAGTCAAGATTTTCTTCAACTGAGCGATTTCTATCCGGACTCTCCTTACCTGGAACAGTTGGTGTGCCACGGTGTTCAGAGATTTGTTCTGCAGATAGAGAGCAAACAAATGCTTTTTCCATTTTAATTAAATCAATGGCGTAAGCATACAGTTGATCAAAATAATCAGATGCGCAAAACTCATTATCCCATTGAAAACCCAACCACTTCACGTCGTTGCGAATAGAATTCACATATTCCACTTCTTCTGTTTCTGGATTGGTATCGTCGAATCGTAAGTTGAATTTTCCTTTGTATTTCTGCGCCAATCCACCATTCAAGCAAATTGATTTCGCGTGTCCGATATGCAAATATCCGTTAGGTTCTGGCGGAAAACGAGTATGAACTCTATTCTCGTGTTTGCCTTCTGCTAAGTCGTTTTCAATAATGTGCTCAATGAAATTGAGTGATTTTTCTTCTGTTTCCATAAATATTTTATTTGCAGGGCAATTGTCCCGTCAGCCGACGGGTGACAATCATTACCAAATTCTATTTCACTCTATACTTCAGGGTGTGGTTGTCATCCTGAGGCACGAAGGAACTATTGCCCTGCTCGTCAACCACTGCAAAGATGTCAATAAATCACTAACTTCACACAACTAACTAACTACAAAATTTACATGAACCACAACTATTTCGTGTACATTATTACCAATCCAAAGAAATCGGTTTTGTACACTGGCGTTACCAACGATTTAGCCAATCGATTGCAAGAACACTTCGCCAACAAAGGGAATAAAAGCACTTTTGCTGGAAGGTATTTTTGTTTCAATTTACTTTATTATGAAAAATTTGACCGTGTAGAACACGCCATTGCTAGAGAAAAAGAGATTAAAGGCTGGACGAGAGAAAAGAAAGAAAATCTGATTACAGAATTTAATTCCGAATGGAGGTTTTTGAATAGTGATGTGATGGATTTGTAGACGTGTAGGTCAATAGTTCCTTCGTGCCTCAGGATGACAACCACTACTTACAAAATACACTTACACAGTATTCAGGGCGCGGTTGTCATCCTGAGGCACGAAGGAACTATTGACCTTCAAGCGGGACATAGTGTTCTTTAATGATATTTCTCCAAAACTACTATTTTACTGTCTTTTAGGCTCCAAATGCTTGCCAGGTAACAGTATTTGTTTTCAAAATCTTCGAGATTAAATCCTATTGAGCGTCCTAAATGATTTTTTATGTCGCTTTTCCAAATTGGGTAAAACTCCTCCTTAGAATACCATTTCAATTTTTCATTAATATCCGCAATAACAAAATAAGTATCGTCAATTAGAGCTGCAGAGAACTCTTCCTTGCCGAGATATTGTTCTCTTTTATAGTCCAATATATTATCGTGTTTCCAAATATTTACTAACGGTATTTTTGAAACAAGCCTTTCCATTGATTTTATCTAAGAAATCGTTTTGTTCATTCTCGCCAAACTCTCCTCTTTCCCCAAAACCTCCATCACATCAAACAAAGAAGGCCCTTCTCCAAATCCAGTAATCATCAATCTTAACGGAGGCATTGCTGCGCCAAAACCTAGTTGTTTTTGTTCCAAGTACGCTTTGAATTTTGCTTCTAAATTTGCCGCGCTAAAATCACTTTCTTGAGCAAAAATATCATGTAAATCTTTCACAATTTGTGGTGAATTTTCTTTCCATTTTTTCTCAACTGTTTTTTCATCGTATTTTGTTGGCGCAGCGAAGAAAAATGAACCTACAGTAAGAATATCTTTCGCAAAAACACAGCGAGGTTTAAGCAGTTCAACTACTTTTTCTAGTTGAGACTCTGATAAATTATTTGCTGGTAATTCAATAGCTGATAAAATCTCTTTTGCGCTTTTCTTTTGTAAGTATTGTTGGTTGAACCATCTCGCTTTATCTAAGCTGAATTTCGCGCCCGATTTGCTCACTTTATCTAAGGAAAAAGCTTGAATCATTTCTTCCATCGTGAAGATTTCTTGCTCTGTTCCTGGGTTCCAGCCCAAGAATGCCAAGAGGTTTAAGAAAGCATCTGGGAAATATCCTGCTTCTTTGTATCCTGAAGAAAATTCTCCTGTTTTTGGGTCGGTCCAGTTTAAAGGAAACACGGGAAATCCTAATCTATCGCCGTCTCTTTTGCTTAATTTTCCGTTGCCATCTGGTTTCAACAACAATGGTAAATGTGCGAACTCGGGCATTACATCTGTCCAACCTAAAGCGGCATATAACAAAACGTGCAGAGGTGCCGAGGGCAACCACTCTTCTCCTCTAATCACATGAGAAATTTGCATTAAATAGTCATCAACAACATTGGCCAAATGGTAAGTGGGCATTCCGTCTGATTTGAATAAAACTTTATCATCCAATTGTTTTGAATTCACAACTACTCTGCCGCGTATCAAGTCGTTCACCACCACATCTTCCTCAATAGGCGTTTTGAAACGAATAACATAGGCCTCGTTGTTTTTTAATTTCTCATCTACTTCGGCAGGCGAAAGCGTTAAGGAGTTTTGCATGTCCATTCGGGTAGATGCATCGTACTGCCTGGCTCTTATACAAATCTCCGAGC
>ENA-OSIY01000513-OSIY01000513.1-marine-metagenome-genome-assembly--contig:-NODE-513-length-21466-cov-7.167703_pt1 | contig 21466 bp, 19 predicted proteins | sample MGYA00237884_ERZ534233 | MGnify/ENA primary metagenome ERZ534233 (study PRJEB26412, sample SAMN06343840) | marine metagenome | isolation source: estuarine water | place: USA: Columbia River Estuary... | reverse complement strand
GCGTCAGATGTGTATAAGAGACAGACTTATATTGGATTATTGATGGTTATCACCGAGCCAATGCGGCTAAAAAACGCGGTGACAAAACTATTCAGGCATACGTTGGTCAGCAAGGTGTGGTGGAAGATCGTCCTATACCAAAAGCAGAATCAGGAAAGGCAATAGCATTATCAAATTTAGGTAAATTTCATGCAGGGGTTGACACGTTGGGTAAATGGGTTCCGGAAAGATTAACTCATCAATTTGCATTAGATCCCGACAAATGGGAACATACCTTTTACAGTTTAACTCTTAAAGAACCCAAGAAGATTAGATACTATCGTCCTAAAAATGTAGACATATTACCTGGAACATTAGTGGGTGATATGGCTATTGCTAATCAATTTTACCGCACAAAAGACCCGGTGGAACAGGAAAAATATGCCCTGGCATATTTGGCTTCATTGAAACCGTATCCAGTAAATTTAGATGATTACAAGTTTCCCGAATTATTAATTCCACGCAAAGAGCAAGGTGTGGCGGAGGGCTTGATAGACTATGCACAAAGAAAACTTGGACTTAAATGGGGAAAGATTGGCGATGTAGTAAACGGCAGTGTAGTGGCAGAATATCTTGATAGTCAAGATGACTCTATGGATACAGACAGATATATCAACAGCAAATTTAAATTAATTAACATCACTGCAAACGAAGCAGAAAAATACAGAGAGATATCTGATCTGAATGGCTGGCCCAGTGACACCCCGCTAGAAAAAGTCAAAGGATGGGGTATAGACGATTATAAAATGGATCGTATTCGTAAAAATGATGTTACATATCAAAGTTTAATGAAACATACTCCAGTAGTGTCAAGCCGTGGATTTATAATTAATGGCAATCACCGTGTTGCTCGTGCTTTAGAAATGGGCATAGATCCAATACCAATACTTAAAGAATTGCCGCAAGGTGTGGCGGAAGGCCCATTAAATGAATTGTTTGATGGTGGCAAAGATTGGAAGTGGACCTATCAAGATAAGAATCAAGCTGAAGCCAAGTTTACAGTTGGTGATGTAAACTATACATTTTCAGCTGGACAAGACCCAGACGAAGCACCTGGAGATTGGGATGTTGAATTTGCAGCCACTCAGCCATTGACCTCTCCTTCATGGGGTTTAACAGGTACTGGCAATTCAGCACAGGTATTTGGCACTGTTGTTGAAATCATGAAATCATTTATCACAAATAAAAAAGCTTCTATACGTAGAATGACATTTGCTGCCAAAGAAGATTCAAGGCAAGGCCTGTATGCACGTATGATAAAGAGACTATTGCCCAAATGGAATTTGGAGCAGAGCGGTGAAGCATTTGTTTTAACTCGTCCTGGTGGTCTTGTGTTTTGGGTTTACAGCGTTGAAGCACCTTATAATAAAATACCAGCTGTTAAAGTCAAAGCCAACACGGCAAAAGAAGCAGAACAAATAGTGTTAACTACTATGCCTAAATTCAAAGGTGCTGACCTAATGGGCATGGGTGCTAGTAAAAACAAACCCAATCTGCAAGGTGTGGCGGAAGGCTCATTAGAAGGGGTCAACACCCAAACAGTTAGTTCTGATTATGTAGTGCATTATGTAGCCGATCAAAATGATAGGGACGATCCTTATGAAGGAGACGTGCCTGAGCGGATTAATCAATTCTCTGGCTTCAAACGAATGGCATTCCCAATAAAAAAACTAAAACTTCACGGGTATCGATTCAGTCCTGACCTGGCTAAAGAATATTCCACAATGAGTGCAACTACTTCTCCGCCAATTGTTGTTGAGCCAAACGGAGAAATTATAGACGGATATCATCGGGCACAAGCCGCTGTAATGAGAAAGGATCAAACAATTGATGCTTTTGTAGGTATCAACACAGAAAATGTTAATAAGCAAGGTGTGGCGGAAGGCGGCGAGAAATACAAAGTGAAAAGCATTGGTACAGATAAAGATGGTGATTACTATATCAGCCCAAGCACAGGCAAGAAAGTTTATAAGTCTGGTGTCAAGCGTGGCGATCATGAAAATCCCAATACCGGTGAAATTAAAAAGAATATAGCAGAAGCGCCAGGTGACTTTGGCCTAGGTGCAAACTATCGTTCTATTCCAGATGATGAAATGCAAGACTTCATGGACAGAAGCAAAACAAAAAAGAAAACCAAACGAGATAAATTTGATTATCCATATGTACACGGTAGCAACATTGAAGTTAAAAATGAAGCTGGAAAAAAATATAATACAGAAGCTCTTAAGTCTGCAATTATGCAACGTCCTAAAAGTATACTAGGACAAAATGCTAAGATGCAACATAGTGAAACTGGCACTGAAGCAGTATATGATATTGGATTACCAGCTCTTAAAGGTCTTGCAGTAAATGAGAATACCGGCGAGTTTGTAGTAGTAGATACCTGCCCAGGAGCTGGCGCTTGCAAAACATATTGCTATGCGATGAAAGGTAGTTATGTTATGTTTAAGGCAGTTAGCCTGGGACTGTCACGTATGCTTAACTTCTTATTAAATGATCCAGAAGGCTTTGCGGCAAAACTCAATGACGAGATAGCCGAAGCTAAATTAAAAAATGCTAAAAAAGGAGCCAAGACTGTTGTGCGTTGGCATGATGCTGGAGACTTCTTTAGCGAGCAATATTTAGATATGGCCTACGCTGTTGCTAACGCAAACCCGGGTGTAAGTTTTTATGCTTATACTAAAATGGGAGATGTAGCCAATGCAAGCCGTCCTAAGAACTTTAATATGAACTTTAGTCAAGGCGCATCCAGTGAGCAAGAGAAAAAAGTTGACATTGTACGCACCAAGCATAGTAAAGTAGTTCCCAAGGATATGTTCTTTGACTTGATTGACAGGGATGGTAATAATCTTAATAAAGATAGCAAAGGACGTATGCAATTTGCAAGTCCAGAAAAACGTAAAGAATTTAAAATACGTTTAGCCCACAAATATACAATAGACCCCACTACCATTTTAACCTATGATGAAATGATGCAACTTCCAATTGGTAGTAAACCAAAATGGAACGTTATCGTCATGCCAGGTGATGGGGATAATTCAGCCAATCGCAACGATGTCGTCGGTAGTTACTTATTGTTTCATTAATGCCATATAATACAAATATCCCCGGGCACATGAGTACCCAAGAATTGGCTGTAATCGAACAATGGGCCGCACAAGTTCCAAAAAACGGAGTTGTAGTCGAAGTAGGTAGCTTTTTTGGTAGGAGCGCAGTATGCTGGGCCATGTCATGTGATCCCAGTGTTGAAATAATATGTGTTGATCAGTTTCCTACTATTCTTCAAGTCCCACTTTCTTTTAAAGCGCATCCTGGCAGTCCAACGCCCGGGGTTGATTACAGACTATGGGACATGTTTCGTGACAACACAAAAGAATACCCTAACATAACACCTGTACGTGGCCTAAGCCCATGGAAGATATCTTATCCAGGCAATTTAATTGATTTGTTTTTCTTAGACGCGGCACATACCAATCCCAGTGACTGGGACAACATTGTGTATTTTTCTACTTTCCTAAAACCAGGTGCAATAATTGCTGGCCATGACTACAATAGTGTGTTCCCCGACGTTGTTGAAAATGTACATAGATTAGAAAATATATACAATACCAAAGCAACATTTTACAAAGGCGGATGGTTATGGTCCATTACTATCCCCAATACTAATAAGTTAACAGACCATATAATTACTAATAAATGAAACATTCTGTATTATTCAGTATAAATATATTACTATGAGATTAAACGAACTTAAATCAGGAAGAAATACGCTAGGGCATACAGGTTCTGGGGATATTGAAATATCCAGAATTGCCAGAAAAGCCCGTGCTATGTATCCTAATTTACAGCACGACGATTTAGAAGCCGTACTAAAATATCTAGACGTGGGATTAGACGGTGACCGACGTGAAGTAGAAAAAATATCTAGAAGTGACGCAGAGCAAGAAAAAGATATTGATAACTTGGATCAAGAAGTTGATCAGTTAGATCGAGAAGTCGATGACTTAGAGTCCAAAGAAAAGACTGATAGAGATATTATTGCCGATTTACGCAATACCATTAAAATACTGCAAGCAAGATGAGATTATACGACCTACTCGAAGATGGTGATACAAGTGCCGGGTCAATGGCAGTTGCAGTAATGCCTATAGGAACTATGCAACGTAGGATTCCTAGAAAAAAGAAAACAATAAAAGAAACGCCGATACAGCCAAATTTAGATGAGCCAACTAACCCTGACATATATGGCACAAAGGCAAATCCCAGTAATTTAAATTCACGTAGGTTACGTGCAATGGGACAATTAAAAGAGTTATCTAAACGTGCGGAGTCTGCAGAACAACATAATAGTTTAGAAATGTGGGAAAGCATCGTCGCTGATTTTAAAGAACTAACAATGAATATTGGCGAAATAGACCATGCTATTCATGAACTACGTGCATTACGAAAACGCGGCGGCATGTATAGCCGTGGAATCCCAAAACTTTAATTATTTTATTTCTTTTTCAGCTAAATAATACATGAAAATCCCATTTAATGGGTACAAATCTGCGAGTTAATATATGAGTAAAAAATCAATGCAAACACAAATCATTGAAAGCGTATTGGACGACACTGATGATGCTGGGTTTATGGCCAAAAGCAATCTGTATAAAGCCATCAAAGACGGTATTCAATTACACAAGCTGATCAGTGACACCGATCCGCTGGAGCCATGGATCGCTGAAAAAATTAGTCTGGCATCGGACTACTTGGAAACTGTTAAAGACTATGTAGAATACAGAAATGTACACAACAACGAATTTTCATTGAATGGTATGCGGACTCATAGTCATCACGAATATGAAGAAAGTGCAATAAGCGAAGCAGAACAACAAGATCCTAATGCACAACAGGACCCAACACAAAATCAACCAGCGGCGGCCGCTACTCCTGCTCCTGCACCACAAGCCGGTGCGTTAGCAACTGAGCCAGCTGTACCAGCTGAAGTTGCTCCAGACCTAGGCAAGATATTAGACGGTATTAAAAGAATTCAAAAGTATGCTAAATCTCGTGGTGACTTAGATCCTGAGTTTGACAAGGACAAGTTAGTCAAATTAATTAGTAAGAAGATAGAAGGCACCAGTCCACAAGATGCAGAGAAGATTGCTAAATTTATATTTGACGGTGTTACTGAAAGTACAACTGTTAGAGTTGCAGAAGGTGTAATGAAAGATATACATTTAGAATTATCGCAAATAGCAGAAGACGAAGACTACGATGCATTATATAATTTGATGTCGTCTGGCTCACCTGCAGGCAAATACGTGCAAAACATGGCCGAAGACATTACAATCGACAAGCGTTTACATCCAGATGATGACTTTGAGGAAATTCAAGAAGTGCTAATGGATCGTATAGTTGAAGAATTTGGCGGCGAAGATGTAGCCGAAGGTAATGGGGCTCATATGTTTGCCATGGGAGAGATTGTTTACCATGACAACAAAAAAGGTAAAGTAGATCGTCAAGAAGGTAACAAAGTATTTGTTCATATAGGCCATGGCGATATGGACGTATGGCCAGCAGACGAAACAAGTTTGGTTCGTCAAGGCGCTATTCCTACAATGAAAAAACACATAGGACAAATGGGTAGAGGACTTAAAGGATTTGTAACTGGACGTCCTGAGTTAGAAGAACAAAATGTAATGGACGAGTGGGCACAATATAAATTATCAACCACACGTTCTACTAGTAACGAATCGGTCGAGCAAGAAGTTCAAATGCGTATGTCTAAGATGTTTGGTAAAAAATAATGGCCGGACCCATAGCACCAACAAAGCCATTGCTACCCGGACAAAAGCCGCCGATGTCTGGTGCGCCAGGCCAGCCGCCTGCTAATCCCAATGCTCCACAAGCACCAGGCCAGCCGCCTGCTAATCCCAACGATCCTAATGCACAGGCTAATCCTAATGCGCCTGATCCAACTACCAAGGCTCCGGGTGAATCTTCGTTTAGTATTAAAACAGCACAAGATCCTACTGGAACGTTCCATATATTCGCTAAAAGTGAAATGGAAGCAAAACAAAAATATGAGCAAATGGGTAAACCGCTAGGACCTGCTACTCAAGCATCAAAAGTAAATGAGGAATCAATCATGACATATCGAGAACGTGTAGAACAATTTCACAATGAATCTTTTCCAACGTTGGAAAATGCCATTGTAAATACATTACAAGAAAACCTACTTGAAAATGGAGTAGATTATTACGTTGATAACGGAATTAAGACACGCATTAAACAAACAGCAGTAGATATTGTGGAAACATTATTACAGTACAGTAATGATTTTATTCCGTTTTACGTTGAAAGCAACGGAGAATATACTATTAAAATTGGTACATTAGAAGAAGAAACTTTAGTAGAAGCAGATGTTAGTATTCCTGACCCAACTAAAATTTCTGTTAAACAAAATGCCGCTGGCACATTTAAAGTGTATGTAGGTGAGAATATTGCAGATACATTCGATAGCATCAAAGGTGCTACGAAATTTGTACAAACTTTAGTGTCAGAGACACGAGCACAATTTGACGAATTGGACGAAATGTTCCAATATACTATCGGAGTAAGTATGGTAAACGAAGGCAAAAAGAAAATGGCTAAAGAAGGCAATGCCTTTGATTGGCAATCTAAAACTGATGATGACAAACCAAAAGTCGGAAGTAAAAAACAAACTAGCAAAGGCGAAGTTGAATATACTGCTACTGGACAAATTCATCGTTCAAAACAAAATTACGGCGGCGCTGATTTCGACGACAACGAAGAAGGCAAAGACAACAACGGTGAGCCACGTGGCCGCGGCCGTCCTCGCACAAGACCATTGCCAGATCCTGATGCTCCTAAGCGTGGTCGTGGACGTCCAAAGAAAGTCAAAGAAGCACAAATTCAAATGGCTACTCTCAAGAAACAAGTTAAAGAAACTATTCGTAAGATCGAGTCGTTACCGTCAGGTCAACGCAATAGTGCAAAAGTAGCAGAAGTAGTACAAAAATTACACGAGTCTGTTAGTCGTGCTGTTCATGCCGCCCGTATGCTATGAGATTGTCTGAGTTAATTGAATCGAGAAAAGAGAATACTAAAATATTCTCTCCTCAAGTTAAAGCTAAGGAAAAAGCAAAAAATATCCCCGTTGGTAAATGGGGTACAAAACACCCATTCAATGGTAGATTAGTAGGCGAGGGATCCTAACATGGAAGAATTAGTTCACTCAATGAAAGTTGTACAAGCCAGTACATTTGCTTTTTATTTAAAAACACATAATTATCACTGGAATGTGGAAGGACCCGACTTCCCGCAATATCATAAATTTTTAGAAGACTTGTATGTGGAATTATGGAATGCAGTTGATCCCATAGCTGAACACATTAGAGCATTAGGTGCATTTGCTCCTGGCAGTTTGGCTAGGTTCGCAGAACTAAGTGTAATCGAAGATGAATTAAAAGTGCCAACTGGCATTGCTATGATTGCCAAATTACATGATGATAACGAGCAAGTCATTGGCACATTGTTTAAAGCATATGAGTATGCGAACGCAATGCAAGAAATAGGTCTGAGTAATTTTATTCAAGACCGTGTAGACGTCCATAAAAAACATGCTTGGATGCTACGTAGTATTTTACGTAGAAACTAAATTAGTTTCGCGACCCGGGTAACTGCTGATGTTACCATTTTTATTATCAATATGCAAAAGTATAAACCACGCCATAAGGCGACCACTAAGTCGCGGCCGAATGAAAATATATCCCCTAATGAAATCCACCAATTGACTAAATTGTTCAGCGATGAAGAATTAACTATTGTCAAGCAACTGGCATTAAAGGAAATAGATTATAATAGCTCACCAGTGTCGGACGATATTCAAGATAAGTTATATGATTTCTTTCATAGCAAAATGCCGTCAAATATAATTCAAAATGCATTTCAAAGTCCTGGTAACTGGATTGTTAATCGATTAAATAGCTTATATAGAAACACACTACCTTAGGACCTTATGGTTATCAGTGTGGGGCGGCTACTGCCCTGGAACAAGTAGGAGTCGTGCCCAAAAGTTCCTAAAGTGTGCATTAATTTAGTATTGACTCATTGGCCAGTTAATGCTATAATTACATGTTATGAATATAATTGAAATTAACAAAGACCCAGCTATCATTGATGTCGAGTTTCCTGAATTTGAAAGATTTGACACCGACAAGTTATTCGAAGCCGCACCTAGTAGAATTAATTATGGTGAGTTAGATGTGGAAGCGGAAAGACTTACTATACTTCCACTAAATGATAACAATGAAGAATTTGATAATTTTAGCAAAGAATTATATACACCGTTACGTCTTATTACAAAAAAATTAATTGAGTTAGATCCTATACGATATCCATTGTTTGATAGTCCTAACTTTGATCTGTGGTATACTAAGCGTTTTGCAAGTCGAGTTAAAATAGGATTTAGTAGAATAATCGACAGCCCTGGATTTCACCAAAGCTGGCACATTGATAATAGATTTGTTTTGCTGTCAGGTATAATAAATCTACAAGACAATGAAACACAGACCCATTTTGCCAGCGAACGTATTATGCGTTGGATGCCGGAACAAGTAGAGCATGAGTACCCAGAAAAAATTAGGCATCGCGGCAGAAATAAAAAATGGCAAGGTACATTCTGGCTTAATACTGAAACCCAATGGCATTGCGTACCACTAGTAACTACTACTAGAAAGATTTTATTGTGTAATTTATTCTTATGAAAAAATACTTTACTATTCCTTATAAGGTTCTGTACCTGCAAATATTAGCACATCTAGGATTAGCTTATCAGTTGTTCTACGGAGACGTATGGATGTGGATAGTGTCACTGGTAGTATTTGTTATATCAGGATGCTTTGGCTTGGTAATGACGTATCATAGATTACTAGCACACAATAGTTGGCCAGCTAGTTCCACATATAGAAAGATAGGTAGCCTATTAGGATCGTATGCTGGAATAGGCAGTCCAATGGTATGGACTGCGGTACATAGAGCCCATCATAAATTTGTAGATACTGCTAAAGATCCACATAGCCCCGAACACCTAGGCTTTGCCCGAGTGCAATTTTTAGGAATGTTTGGTCAAGCAGGCGGCGAACATATTATAGATATGTTAAGGGATAAGTTTCAAACTAATTTAAATCGTTACTATTTTCACTTACATATATTAGTAGGTATAGTTTGGTTGGTTATTAATCCTGCATTGTTTATATGTGCATATCTTGCTCCAATGGCATTACTGTGGGAAATAGGTGGTAGCGTAAACACTATTAATCATTTGTTTGGTTACAAGAACAAAGAAAACCCCAAGCATCATGCGTACAATAATCCCATAACAGGATATATGTTTTTTGGGGAAGGCTGGCATGCTAACCATCATGATGACCCGTTAAATTATACAACTAAACAAAAGTGGTGGGAATTTGATCTTGCAGGACTGATGATCAAATTGGTTAAATAGTACATGCGCCACGAAGACTTTCTATCAGAATACGACGAATCATCTAAGAATAGTAAGCAAATCATATCTAAATTAAAAGAATTAGGATATGATATGCTAGGGTCCGGCTACGATTCTACTGTATGGAGTAAAGATGCTGGCAGTGTTATTAAAATTATAATGCCCAGTGATGTAGTTCGTGCTGAGGGAGATTCTGCTTTTGTAAATTTCTACGAATTTTGTAAGGCAAACTCTAGTCCATTTTTACCAAAGTTTATTAGTATAGGCGGCGAGGATCATACAGTGTTTACGCTAAACGATGTCCCGTACAGACAAATATCTATGGAAAAACTTAAACCCATACCAGTTAATACATTTAACGAACAAATGGTGTGGGCATTATCTGAATTGGCTGTTGTACCATTTATTAAATGGCGTGATGCAAAAAAACAAATCACCCAAGCTGAATTTTGGAAACATTTCGAAGGGCCGGGTGATGAACAAGATGTAATAAGAAATTTAGCTAATCCTCAGACTGAGCATCTATGGTTATCTTTTTTAGATGTAATAAAAAAATTATATATCTTTGGTCGTGGCCGCGGCATGGGATGGGATTTACATACTGAAAATGTAATGATGCGAGGCGAGGTTCCTGTCATTGTTGACCCGTTTACAGGATCATAATTATGAAACTAAGAGAATTACTTGAAACAATTGTTACTGAAAGTACACTAAGCGTTGATGTACCTAACGAAGAATGGCTACAGGATAAAATTGATTATGCTAAGAAAAAAGGCCGCAACGAATACGGGGTTCCATATATGGGTAGCACCACTGCGTCAGTGCGTGGAACTCCGCCAAAGGTACGTGTAGTTAGATTGCACAGCCTTCGCGGTATGCGCCGTGAGCAAACCAATGTTCGCTACAATGATTTAAAGTGGTTAATGGACTACATGGATAAGAATAAGAAGTTACCGCCCATGGGTAGCAGTCCTGATAGTGAATACTTGCCTTACATTATGGTTGCTTACAATGGTGAAGCATGGGTCAATGAAGGCAATCATCGTATTATGGCCGCATATAGATTAGGATGGGATACTATGCCCATTGAGATCAGATACTTTGACGGCGGAGAGCGAGTAGAAGATGGTCCCATGTACCCGGGAAAAATAGGATTAGGTAATACACCAAAAGTTAAAGAGCAAGGTGTGGCGGAAGGCTCCTTAGAAGAATTAGCAAACACAAGTCTCAAAGTCAAAGAACCCAAAGACTTTGTAAACACCAATGACCGTAAACAAGTTACATACAAAGTTATGAAGTTTAAGTCTGGTAAAGACACATACTTAATAAACTTCACTGTAAAAGGTGCTCCGGCTTTTGGTAAAAAGTCAAACTGGAACGCATTGAATGTGGCATTTGGTGTGAGAGAAGAACAAGACGACTGGAGTTTTGGTGATGAAATCAACACTGATTTAACTGCTAAAAATAAAAATCAATTCTTAATCTATTCTACTGTTATCAATGCTGTTCGTAAATTCATCACAGAATACAACACAGAGATTGATGAAATTATCATGCAGGGTGCAGGAGAAAGACAAGTAGTGATGTATCAGCGTTTCTTTCAATCAGCAGGCAAATATTTCCCAGGCTGGCATTACAATGGCAAACATAGTTTAGTGCGTGATGTTCCTAGACCAACAGGAAAGAAAGTTAAAGAGCAAGGTGTGGCGGAAGCACGTAGTAACCCAGAACAAAATGTAAAACTAGCATCCGGCATGAAAGAACTGATAGCTATCTATAAAGATATCAGCGATATAGAAAATTGGGCTATCAGTATGACTGGTGAGGCCAAGCTAGGTATCAACCCAGGGGTGGGCATCAGCGAAGACACGCCCAAAGGCATTTACTTCTATCCCTTGGACTATGCAGTAGACCTTGCTCGCCGCAATAAAAAATTACCATGGGGCGACAACATGCCCTACATTCAGTTGTTTCAATATGATCGTTCTAAGGAAATGACAAAAGAAACTCAAGTTGATCCGGCTCGATTAAAACAAGCATTACTTCAGTATTGCCCTGCAGGATTAATTCAACAGGCTATTGATGATCCAGAATATGATGACACACCCTACTGGATCATATATGATTGTTTAAGTAGACTAGGTAAAAGTGATGAAACTAATATTGTTCGTTGGAACAAGGTACTGCGTGATCTAGGCTTTACCAGTGTCGTCGACGATGGCGCTGGGTGGATTGCTCCCGGTGAGCCAACGCAAGGTGTTGTACTAGATCCAAGAATTATCAAACAACATAAAACAATTAAAAATCGAAAAGAAGTAAGTGTAGTTACACCTGCTAAGATTGAACAGGCCATATTTGATACTATGGATATGGAGTTGGCCGCTAATAGAGCATGGCAAAAGTATGATCCAGACGGCAGTAAACTCAGAGTGGCGGCAAAGGAATATGCCAAAAAGCCCGACTTTAAACCATGGTTTGGCAAGCCAGGCACAGAAGAAATGTATGATAAAGCAAGTAGCTGGGGCAGATATAGTGCAAGACAATTGAGTGATGAAGCATGGGCTTGGTATAAAGAACAACAGGCTCAACAACCAGTTAAACAAGAAAGTTTAGAAGAGGCTCCATTGGCCGATTACGAGCCATTGGGAGACTTTACTAAGCCCGGGCCGTTCACAGGCGCGGATAAAAAATTAATCCCACATCCGGTTAATCAACTTAAAGCTGAACAATTCTTTTCCAAGACGCCGTATGATATTAGATTATTCTTTAGTAACCTTACTGGTACAGGAAAATACAGTGAGTATGGTGTTATGGCTCCGGATGTGTTAAAGATAATATTTGGTGACGATGCTGATAAAATTATCAATGGACACGATGATGCAATCACTGTGGTATATGTTGGCAACAAAGGCGACAGCAAAAAAATGCTGACTCCTTGGGTTATGGCACATCGATTAGGACACGCTATACAAGCCGGAGTTAGATCAAAGGGATTGGGTCGAAAAGATCCTGATCATCCATGGACTCGTGGTGAAGATCATTTCTTTAAAGCAGTTAATTCTATGTTAGAAGAACACTATGGTAAACGTGGTACAATGGGCGGTGACTTAAAATATGAACTTACTCCAGAATATAACGCATTGTTTAATGCTATGGGAACACAACGAAGTAGTCGTAGTAACGAAATCCGCAGACCATATGAATTTTTATATGAAATATTTGCACAATATCTAGGAACTGGAAAAGTTACATTTAACCCGTTACCAGCTAATTTAGCCTACGGACGCAAAGCGTGGGGAAATCCCACTAAGTATATGAACATTAAGCCGGAATATAAAGAAGAAACCGACAGGCATCAAATTGCAGATCAGTTGGCATACGACATGGAACTAATGTTTAATGACGTAATGAGTCAGATGGTTGGTAAAATTTTAGTAATGTAAAGGATAATATATGAGAGCACACGAATTATTTGAAGATGGGTACCATGAAGAAAAGCAACCCAGATGGGGACAAGATCGTGCCAAGATTGATATCATTGGTTTGGGCCATTTGATACTGGCAGGAACAGTACCAGTAGGAAAAAATGCAGTTAGTAGTATCAAATCTTTGTCCAGTGTAGGCATAACCTTTGCAGATTTACATGCTAGATTAGAAGAATTTTACAAAGAAAAAGAAGACAGCGAAGCCGATTGTATACCGATCATTAAAAAATGGTTAGTGACACATAAGCCACATATTGCACAAGAGCTACACAGTGAACATTGGGAAACAACCCCAAAAAGTTCATCTATGATGAGCAGTAAACAAACGCAACATCCTCCCATGGCTACTAGTTGACAATCACGATTAACTATTGTATAATAAATACGTAGTTAATTATGCGCCCATACATACACACCAATCCCTTAACCACCACTGAAGTTACCAAAATACAAGAGTCTAGCACTGAATGGCTTAATGCCCAAAGTCCTAGCATGTGTTTAGCCAAGTGGTATCACGTTAGTTTACATTTAACTAACGGACGTACCCATAGCTGTTATCACCCTCCTACACATAAAATTAACATAGAAGATATCAAATACAAAGCCAGTGCATTACATAACACTGACCAAAAAATTCTAGAGCGTAAACAAATGCTCCGCGGAGAGAAGCCAGAAGGATGTAAGTACTGCTGGAGTTTAGAAGATCAAGGTAACCTTAGCGACCGTCACTATCGTAGCAGTGAACATTGGGCATTGCCGTATAGAGATAGTGCGTCTGTTAATTTAGAACCCAATCCAACTTACGTAGAAGTAAACTTTAATCAAAGTTGCAATTTTAAATGTAGCTATTGCAGTCCGCATCTAAGTACAGCCTGGGAAGAAGAAATTAAAGAATTTGGTCCGTATCCCACCAGTGCTCCGCACAATGCTATCCAAGCATTGGATACATTAGAACTAATGCCACTCAAAGTAGCAAACAAAGACAATGCTTATGTAGAAGCGTTCTGGAGATGGTGGCCAGAATTATATAACACATTGCTAGTATTTCGTATGACTGGTGGTGAGCCGCTAATGGATAAGAATACGTTTAAGGTGCTGGACTATGTTGCTAATAATCCCAAAGGCGATTTAGAGATCAGCATTACCAGCAACATGGTGCCGCCTGATCCCAAGTTAATGGATAAGTTTATTAATACTATACAAGACATAGAAAAATATACTGCCAGTGCAACAGTAGTTGCTATAAACAATGGAAAGAAAAGTCACAATAAATGGCCAAGGCATGTGTTAAACAAATCTAGTGTTAACGCAGATACCTTACACAGATTACAGATTAATGGGTTACCAAATACTAACAGTATTCCCGACGATGGCAGTTTCAGTTACGAGTTAACAACTACCAAAGCATGTCGACATGTTGGTGTATATGTTAGTTGCGACAGTGTAGGAGAACAAGCGGAATACATACGCTATGGGCTCGAGTACGCTACATTGATTAATAATGTAAAGCGTGTGTTATACGATACGCATATGACTACTATTACTTTTATTAATACTTTTAATATTTTAAGTATTCCTAAATTACAACAGTATTTAGAGATGATTCTAGAAATGCGTAGGTATGTTAATACCCTTAAGGATATTCCTGAAAAGAATCCAACATATAATAATTTCTGGAGTCGACAGCGTGTATGGTTTGATTTGCCAACGTTACGTACCCCAGTATGGTTAACTGTGCAAACATTACCCAGCAATATGTATGTGTTATTAGATAATGCATTAAAATATATGACAGCCAATTCTACAGATGTACACGGAGATTTAATAGGATTTGCAGATTTTGAAATAGATAAACTCAAACGAAATATCGATTGGATGAAATCCAGTTTGCTATCGGAATCGCAGAAACAATTATTACGTAGTGATTTCTATGCATTTTTTAAAGAGTATGATTATAGAAAGAATACTAATTTTGTGAAGACATTCCCAGAGCTACAGCTTTATTGGAAGCAATGCGAGAACAATTATAATGCAAGAACCTAAAACATATTATTCTAAATTATTAGAGACTAAAGAAAAACTCAATGCAGTTGGTAAGGGTTTTTGCCTAATGAAGTGGCAAACGGAAACGTTATATCTACACATGGGAGATAATCATAGCTGTTACCATCCGCGTCCACATAAAATATTGTTAAGTGATATTAAACGGAACCCCAGTGGATTACATAATACTGCATTTAAAAAAGAACAACGTAAAGTTATGCTCGAAGGCGGGAGACCCAATGAATGTCAGTATTGTTGGAATGTAGAGGATCTAGAAGGGGATCATGTAAGTGATAGAATGGTGCATAGCACCAGTGATTATGCAATTAAAGACTATGATGCTATTCGTAATTTAGATGCGGATGCAGATTGGAATCCTAGACATATTGAAATTAGCTTTGGTAATGCTTGCCAACTTAAATGTGGATATTGTTGTCCCCAGGCTAGTAGTGCATGGATGGAAGAAATCAAACGTAAGGGAGATTACGATATTACCACCAAACAATATAGCATTGACTTTTTAAAGTCAGGCGTATTTTACGAGCCAGACATGGAAAATCCCTATGTGGATGCATTTTGGGAGTGGTGGCCAACTTTAAAAAATGACTTAGAAGTATTTCGCATTACTGGCGGAGAGCCGTTACTTAACAGCAATACATTTAAATTGTTAGATATGTTAGATGATGATCCTAGTCCACATCTGCAAATACATATTAACAGTAACTTAGGAATGAAGTCTAGCTTAGTAGAAAAGCTAAGTGCTAAAGTAAATAAGTTACTAACAGAAGGCAAGATTAAAGATTTTAGATTATTCACTAGTATCGACGGATGGGGAGAACGTGCAGAATATATGCGTAACGGTTTAGATTGTGCGTTATGGGAAAAGAATGTTCGTATATTTTTAGATACTGTACCCAACAGTAAAATTAATTTAATGATTACATTTAATGTTCTCAGCGTTGTGCAATTTAGGCTTCTGTTAGATAAGATTTCTAGTCTGCGTAAAGAGTATGGCACGTTGGAGAATATGCATACACAACGTATTGGCTTTGATACTCCGTACTTAAAAGAGCCGCCACACTGGATGATTAATATATTGCCCAGGCAATATATGGATTTCATGCATGATCATTTACGTCATATGACTATTAATGAACGAACTGTTAACAACCAACACGGCTTTGATAAAGTAGAAATTGAAAAATTTAAACGTGTAGTTGATTACATGGGAGCCAGTAATGTTGATCCCGAAGTTATTAAACAAGGCCGTAGAGATTTTTACACGTTCTTTACAGAACATGACAAGAGAAGAAATGTTAGTTTACTAGACACATTTCCAGAATACACAGATTTTTACAATTTCTGTGAACAAGTATATAGGAATTACAAATGAGATTAATGAATTATGATGTACCGGCGTTGTATGGCCCGGGAGAAATTTCAGGCATGCACTTGGAATTAACAGACAAATGTAATGCTGGTTGTCCTATGTGCCCACGTTATATCAACAACGGCGCAGAAGTCAACCCCAATGTATTAGAAACAGAAATTACCCTAGAGCAATTTAAAACTTGGTTCCCTCCTAGTTTTGTTAAACAACTCAAACGTGTGTATGCTTGCGGCAACTACGGTGACCCAATTGTTGCCAAGGATAGTTTAAAGATCTTCCAGTACATGAGAGAACACAATGACACTATGGCTCTTACATTGCATACTAATGCCAGTGCCCGTAGCTTGTCATGGTGGACAGAGTTAGGTAAAGTAGTTAATAACTTTGAACGAGGTGACTTTTGTGTATTCAGTGTGGACGGATTAGCAGACACTAACCCATTGTATAGACGTAATACAAACTTTGAAAAAATCTATGCAAATATGAAAGCGTTCAAAGCCGCGGGTGGAGTTGCAAAATGGGATTACATTGTATTCAAACATAATGAGCATCAAGTGGAAGAAGCTAGGCAAATTGCCAAAGACTTGGGTTTTGAATTCTTTAATGTCAAACGTACCACACGTTGGCATAAATGGGACGAGCGCGGCCGCGGCTTTTTTGAAGTATATGATAAAACAAAAGAAATTACACACAAACTAGAACAGCCAGAGAATGAAAATTTTAGAGATAGTAATTTTAAAGAATTGAAGGGCGTTGGTATTGTGCCTATGTATATAACTAATCAAGAATTTGATAAGATGAATCAGATTAGTTTAGAGCACAGAGAATGGGACAATCAGAAAAACGAATGGGTTTCATTTCAGCATAATAAAATTGAAGTAAGTTGCAGAGCACAACATCACGAAAAGGGCGGCAACAACATGGTGAATGAAATATTTGTCAGTGCCAGCGGGCATGTATTTCCTTGTTGTTTTATTGGTGGTGAACCTTGGCGTCATATCAATGATGATCGTCCATGGGAAGTGGCTAAACAAGGTCCTGCATTTAAAGGTTCCAGTGATGATGCAAGTATGCAAATGATTGAACTAGCTGGCGGACTAGATACATTAAGTCTACACAAAAATACATTGACAGAAGTATTGCAAGGCCAGTTCTTTGATCGATATCTGCCACGTAGTTTATACAAAGGACACAATATGCGTAGCAGACAATGCAGTACATGTTGCGGTAAAGAATGGAATAAATTAGACAATGGTGAGTTAGGCACCCACCACAACAAAACTCATACTGATGAATGACATTAAAACACTAATTGAAGTACGTGATAAGTTAAACGAAGTTGGTAAGGGATTTTGTTTACTCAAATGGACACAACAAACGCTGTACTTGCAGACAGGTGATAACCATAGTTGTTATCATCCCTACCCACACAAAATTGCATTGACTGACATTCAGCGTAGTCCAGCTGGTATACATAATACTGCTCACAAAAAGGAACGCAGAAAGCAGATGTTGTCCAATGAACGTCCAGACGAATGTTATTTTTGTTGGCAAGTAGAAGACAACGGACACATCAGTGATAGAATTATTAATAGTGCAAACGACATAACACAGTTTGACGTTATTAAAAACTTATCTAGTGAAGCTGATTACAATCCAAGTTTTATTGAAGTCAACTTTGGCAACGTTTGTAATTTTATGTGCGGATACTGTACCCCTACTGTTAGTAACAGTTGGATCAACGATATTGCAAAGAACGGAGAGTTCCCAGTAAAAACAAATCAATACAAAATTGATTTTATCCGAGATCGAGAATATTACGAAAGTGACGATGAGAACAATCCTTACGTTAAAGCCTTTTGGGAGTGGTGGCCTGACCTTGTCACGGATCTAAAAACTCTAAGGATTACCGGCGGCGAACCCATGCTTAATCAAAACACATGGCAACTGTTGGATAAGTTAGAAGCAGAGCCGGCTCCACATTTAACTTTGTTGATCAACAGTAACTTAGGTGTTAAGCCTGGCCTAATTGAACGACTTAGTCAGCGTGTTCGAACACTGTTACAAAAGAAATGTATTAAAGATTATCGTATGCACGTTAGTATAGACACATGGGGTAAGCCGGCAGAATATATACGCTATGGACTGGACTGTGATATATTTGAAAAGAATCTAATAACTATAATGGATAATTTTAAAGATATCAATGCCAGTATAGAAATTATGGTCACATACAACAATTTAGTGTTACCTAGCTTTAGACAATTGTTAATTAAAATTCAAGAGTGGAGAAAATTATACGGCGACCGCTTAGAATTTATTACTCCGCATCTTAAAGAGCCAGCCCACTGGAGTATTAATATCTTACCGAAAAGTTTTGTTAAATACATAGATAACGATATTGAGTTTATGCAACAGCAGGGATTTAACCCAATTGAAATAGAAAGATTAGATAGGGTTCGTAGTCATATGATAAATTATACGTACCCCGTAGATGTAGAATACAACGCCAAATCAGATTTTTATAACTTCTTTACTGAACATGATCGCCGACGCGGTACTAATTTTATAGAAGTATTTCCGGAATACAAAGACTTTTTCAATGACTGCAAAAAATACACTCTGCATACTCCCATTTAATACTCTAAGCATAGGACAAAGTGGACATCAGCGTTTATGCTGTAATGCACTTAACGGAGGACTTAGTGGTGAGGGCTGGCCTGGCCCGGTAACACAACGACCTACATTGCAATGGCAACAGGGTCAGACTATACAAAAGATACGAGATGTAATGGTTGCTGGATATAAGCCATCCCAGTGTGAACGTTGCTGGGAATTAGAAAAGATGGGATCTGAAAGTTATCGACAAATTAATAACACATACAGATTTCCTGAAAGCTATGCTAAATTAGAAGCAGGCGACCAAACTGTTAAACTAGAAAGATTAGAATTAGACTTTGGTAACAAATGTAATCTTGCTTGCCGTATGTGTCACCCATATAGTAGTAGTTTGCTGGCGCAAGAAGTTGCAAAAGATCCTGTAAATGCATATACAACTATTGATATTAAATTCCTAGAAGAAAACAGTTGGGTTAAACGTAGTAGATTATTTGATGTTGTCCGTGAACAAGGACATGATTTAAAGAGCGTGTATATAATTGGTGGTGAGCCATTGATTATGGATGAGCAAGAAGAATTCTTAGATTTACTTATAGAATTAGATTTTGCTAAAAATATTTCATTGGAGTATAATAGCAACATTACAACTATTGGAAAAAAATGGTACGACAAGTGGAGCAACTTTAGAGAAGTTAATTTAAATGCTAGTATTGACGGAGTAGGATCAATATATGAATATGTACGTTGGCCTGCGAAGTGGGATAAAATTTATAACAATTTAAAAGAGCTACAGGATTGGCATAAACAAGACACAACTAAAAACAAAGTATGTGTTCACTCCACGCTTAGTAATTTAACTGTCCCAGGCATAGCCGAAACAGCCGACATACTAATAGGAGAAATGAATTTTAATATATTTTTTATTAATGTAGATCATCCCACTTGTATGCGACCTGAAATACTACCGGCAAGTGTCAAGCAAACTCTTGCCCGTACGGGAATAGAACATATTCAAAAGAACTTTAAGGATCATTATTCATTGTCAAATGTTGTTAGAACATTAGAGCGTGTAGTTGCCAGCAGTGAGCCCAGTGAACAAGACAAAATAGATTTTATAAAAAGAATGAATTACATGGACAAGCATCGTAAGCAAAATTTATTAGATTTACATCCGTGGTTTGAGGAATGGTATGTACATCAATAAACAAACATTCTGCATACATCCAAATGCGGCCATCAGTACCACACCCGACGGACATTATAAAACATGTTGTATGAGCGAAGAAGTCATACGTAAACCAGACAGTACTCCTTACAAACCCAGTATTGATAATATGCAAGAAGCGTTTGATAGTCCATGGATGAATAACTTACGCAGAGATTTAAATATTGGATTTAAACATCCTAATTGTAAAAGATGCTGGGATGAGGAACGTGCTGGCCAAAATAGTAAGCGTATGCGAGATAGTAGGGAATACTTGGATGGCGTAAAAACTATTAACAAAGGCGAACACATAATTAAGATAGTGGATTTGAAAATGGGTAACTTGTGTAACCTAAAATGTAGAATTTGTAATCCATGGAATAGCAGTCAATGGATAGATGAATGGTATAAACTAAAGCCTCCTCAAGAATCTAAGATTGAATTTCACAAAACATTCAAAGCAATGCGTGATGCATGGAAATCAGATCAAAACATTTGGACCAACTTGAAACAGGCATTACCGCATATTGAACATATGGACCTGTACGGCGGAGAGCCGTTAATGATTGAAAACATGTGGGACATTCTAACACATAGTGTAGAAAATGGTTACAGTAAAAATCAAACAATACACTACAACACCAATGGCAGTATAATGCCCAGTGACGAGCAAATAGAATTATGGAAACAATTTAAATTAGTTGATGTGCAAGTGAGTGTAGATGATATTAATGACAGGCATCATTATCAACGTTATCCCAGTGAATGGGATAAAGTGCGAGACAATGTGCTAAAATTTAAAAATCACAGTTGGATCAGATTAAGTACCAATGCCACTATAAGTAACTATAATATTTTTTACTTGGATGAGATCACTGACGAGATTGTAAAGAACATTGGTACCAGTGTTTGGTATAATATATTACATGCACCATATGATCAAAGCGTGGCGGCGCTGGATCCTGAAATTAAAGAAATATTAGTTAAAAAATTAGAACACCTTAACTCGTATCAACATGAGATTATGCCCATATTGAATTTCGTAGCCAGTAAGCCAGACCCAGAAAAAATTAGAATGTTTTTAACTCGTAATGAAGAACAAGATGAATATCGTAAACAGCTGTCTCTTATACACATCTCCGAGCCCACGAGACAGGCAGAAATCTCGTATG
>ENA-OSIY01000510-OSIY01000510.1-marine-metagenome-genome-assembly--contig:-NODE-510-length-21605-cov-5.657423_pt1 | contig 21605 bp, 20 predicted proteins | sample MGYA00237884_ERZ534233 | MGnify/ENA primary metagenome ERZ534233 (study PRJEB26412, sample SAMN06343840) | marine metagenome | isolation source: estuarine water | place: USA: Columbia River Estuary... | reverse complement strand
GGTGGAAACTTTAGCCATTGGTGAGAACCTTTCTGTTTTGTCTCTGTGATTACTGTTTGATATTAGCTGATTCTGTTGAAGAAGTCAAGAGGATTTTTACTGTCGGCTTCTTCTTTTTTTCGTCGCTACAGGATTTTGTATATACTGATTCGTGTCCCTTGTCAAACACTTTCTTCAAGGGACGCAAGAACTTCGTTGATAGCTTCCTGAATAGGAAACTCATTTTTGGCGGAGTAGGGCAGATCAAAGTGGAAGCAGATGTAATCTGCCCCATACATCAGGTCAAACTTGCTAAACCCTTCAGCCTGAATGATCCATTTCAGTGCTTGAACTTCGTCCTTCGCACGGAGAAGCATAAGACCCTGAATGCGCTGATGCAGTGCGATAACAGCCATAGATTCAGCTTGGCGCTGAAGCTCCATTTCGGCTTCAAGAACAACGAGCAGACGGTCCCAGATGGCTTGCTTGCCATCCATATCAGCGTCTTCCCACGTAGCCCAGAACATATCGCGGGGACGATACCCGTAGGCATCCTTGTGAAGGTCAGAGACAATGGTTTCATCAAACGTGTAAGTCATGGTGATTCCTCTCTTGGTTACAGGCTATTTCTATAGCGACTCACCCAAGATGTCAATACCTATTTTTCGTAGAATGACTTTATTTCTACCCAATCGTCAAAGTTCGCATCTAACATAAAGAACTCACTTGCGATGGCTTCTTCAAATACAGTTAGTTTGTTTACTGCACTTAGAAAGTATGGACTTACCATGTATTTGTCCAACATCAATATTTGCTTTCCAGATGTTCTTGGAAGTTTAGTCTTTAGTTCTATAGTGTATGAATCAAAAACTTTGGACAACGTATCTTTGCCCAAAGTTGTCAATCTAAAATTCTTGTTGTCTTCAAATGAGTAGATGAAAAGATCATTTATTTCAAACTGAGTTTTTCCAGTTTTTCTTCCAGAAATGTAGGAATTTACAACGCTTGTTACGTTGGACTTACTCAATATCATCTATGTTCAACTTTGTTCCCTGCGTGAGAACAAACACCTCAAATCTGTCCGTCTTGAATAGTTTATTCAATCTCTGTGCCAAGTTTATAGCATGACCAGAATTAGAGAATGATACCTTTTTGTATTTGGGGCCAGGAAAATTTACAAGTGAGTTCAGACTTCGTAAGTTGATTGGTTCCCCATCAAAAAATACTGCATATATGGCTTCTGCCTGTAATACTTGTTCGCTGCGATACGATCTTGAATCAGTGTGTTCCAGCATAATTGTTGGTTTAGGTCTTGCCATTATGTTATACCCTCTGTGTCTTTATTATATATGTATTTATTACTTTTCGGTATTTTATAATGTAATACGCTACGATTTGAACCTTCCACCATCAATAATTCGTGGTCCTTTTGGAGTTTCACAGTCTTTTAGTTCAATCAGTAAGTTACTGATAGCACTATGAAGTTTGTTTGCATCATCTATTGAAAGACGAACTTCTTTATCTTTGCGTAAATTAGCACGTTGAAGTAATGCTATGAAATCGGTAATAGGTTTGCTCATACGTTTATTTATAAAAAAACCCGCCGAAGCGGGTTTAGATATTAGTTGGGATATGGCTTACTTAGAATCCTTGCCATCTCATCTGGCGTCTTTGCGAGGTTCTCTAAACTCCATGTTCCACACCATCTTAGAAAATGAATGCCGACATTTTTGTTTTGTTTTGGAACTGCTTTTTCTTTGATGGTAGAAACAAACTTCTCACGTAACTGTTCAGGTTGACATGTCAAATCAATCAACGTTCTATTACGCTCGTAATCCGATTTCACAACATGCTCAACGCCATTGTGATCAGTCCATCGTTGAAGCATGAAGTTATTCCAGTTGAATCCACCAGAGCCTTTATCGCTAAATGCTTCTTGAATGCCAACCTTGTTCTTGGTTCCCTTCAATCGTGCGCCTGGATATGCAGAGAAGATGTTATCACTCGTGTCACCACGAATACACTTCTCAAACAATAACCATTCTGGATTTGGGGCCACCAACTTCTCTTTTGTTTTCTTATCAACCAAAGGCGTCATATTCTTATCATCTTTGAAGAACCCTTCAACCGTGATAATCCTATTCTGAACACCATCGTAAATCTTTACGTTTGGTGCCAGTAACTGCATGTAGTCGCTGTCACTTGAAATGATGATATGATTATCATTCGGATGGGATTCAATGAATAGCGCAATCATATCATCAGCTTCTGCTTCTGGATGCTGCAAGAGAGTGACGTTAGTTTTCTCGTTCAAGAACTGAACAAGATTGTCATATGCGTCAAACATAATCTTATCTTCTTCTTGTTCCCGAACACTCTTTGCTTGTTGAGCAATCTTTCGTTGAGCCTTGTATGGCGTATAATATTCCCGCCGCCAACTTCTACCTTCTAGGCAAAAGATGGCATGATCTGCTTGAAATTTACTGTAGCACATCTTCACACTATTCATCATAATGTGAAATGCCATGCCGATTTTCATGTCAATATCTGCATTTCTCATAGCAACGTGTTTGCTACGATGGAACATATTTAGTGAATCTACGAGAATAAATGTAGTCATACTTTCCTCTTATGAGTATTCTGAAAAATTAGTGTTAACCTTTAGGCGCTGAACAAGTTGCCCTTCTTTGCTATCGGTCTGATAACTTTTTGGGTTTCCATTGGAATCAACCATGTCTTCAAGAACTATGTTCTTACATAGATCGCTGAACCATTCGTTGACGATTTCCTCTGGTTCAATTCCTTCATAGCCATTGTTCGCAAGATACTCTACAAAATGCTCATTGAAGTCAAGTTCAAAGTATCCATTACTTGGATTTTTCTTATCAAAGTCAATGCCCAATACCGATACATATGGTTCTTCGTTCAAGTCGGCTAGACGGTGCTCGTATTGTTGTTGAGTGATTTTAGTATGACGAAGATCAATCTCCAACTTTGTGAATGCAAGTTTGGATGTTTCATTGGAGCCAAGTTCTTCGGTAAGTTCTGCTTCTTTGATGTCAAACTCATATGAAGATATTTTTCCATACTTTTTATCAATGAGTATATGGTTATATTTCCGATGGGTTTCATTATCCATCAGATCGGCAAGAGCACGTTCCAATGTTTCTCCCGATAGTGTAGCCTCTATGAGTTTTCTTTTCTTTTCCTGTGCGGGAAGAAACCAGTTACGAGGGTCTAAATAAATCCTTAGCATATTACCAACCAATCCTTTCCCAAGGAACATTCTTGTTTCCAAAATGTCCGTATACGCAGTTCTTACTGTATTCGGTAAAGTTGAATAGATCAAATCTATCAATGATACCTTTTGGCGACAAGTCAATCTCTTTACGAATAAACCGTTCAATAGAAGAGTTGTGACCATTACTGTCAACATAGATTGACGTTGGTTGTTTCACGCCGATAGCATATGAAAGTTGGATTTGGCACCAATCTGCCATATCATCTGCTACCACATTTTTAGCAAGCCATCGTGCCATGTATGCCGCACTACGATCTACCTTTGTAGGGTCTTTGCCGCTGAATGCACCACCACCATGTGGAGCAAACCCGCCATAAGTATCAACAATGATTTTACGTCCAGTGACACCCGCATCACCATCTGGACCACCAACAACAAAGTTACCTGTTGGATTGATGTGCCATACGGTGTTCTTGTCAATCAAATCGCCCAATGCACTGAATGCCGCTACCTTTGCTAGGTTTCTTGCAACTTCAATGTTTCCAGCAGTATGTTGAGTGCTAATAACAATCTGGTCAATACGCTTTACATTCCCACCTACATACTCAACGCTTACTTGAGATTTTGCATCTGGACCTAGAACATCACTTTGCAACCGAAGTAGTTTCAGTTCATGCAGAATTTTGTGAGCATAAAAGATAGGAGCAGGAAGGTATGCATCATTTTGATTACATGCGTAGCCGAACATGATGCCCTGATCGCCAGCACCGAAATCATCTGTGCCTAGGGCAATGTCGGCGCTTTGAGAGTGAATCTCGTTATAGATTTTCAGTTTATCCCAATGAAATCCATCTTGTTCGTATCCAATGTCACGAACTTTGTTACGAACGATTTCTGTTACTTCATCCTTGCTTACATTGAAGTTTTTCACTTCGCCAGCAAGGGTAACATGGTTTGTAGTTACCAATGTTTCCACTGCAACACGAGTGGTAATGTCGCCATTTTTCAATCCAGCATCAACAAGTGCGTCACTGATTTGGTCTGCTACTTTGTCTGGATGCCCATCACTTACGCTTTCACTCGTAAAAATATAGTTATTCATAGTCTATCCTTTGTGTTATATCTTCAAGAATGAAGTCAGACGTTCTTGAAGACTGACGTAAAACGAATGAGGTGCCAGTCTTTTCTAAAATAGCTTTTATTCGGTTTAATCTATCAACCGAATGCTTCAACTCTGATACCAATCTTTCTACTCTTGCTTCTTTCATATTTCACCTCAGAGTTGCAAGAACTCTTGTTGGCAGATAGATGAAATAGTTTCTGTCAACTCCTCAGAACTTGGAATGACATATAGTTTAGTTGAAGTCTCATCTCGTTTGTTATCGTATCTATAAAATTCAACAATAAACCCGCCATTTGCTGGGAATATTCTGAAGTTCAATGCAGATGGGCTTCGTATTTCTCTTCCATTATCCTTGTGCATCACACTTACCGCATACTCGTCATTGTATCGCGATTGTTGGCGTCCTGCCAATTTAGAAATCAATGATCTTATACCACTATGGTTTTTATTTTGTTTTGATGGTATATTACTTGCTGCAACCATTCCGTTTGCCATATTTTATTCCTCTGTAAAAAAGAGTGAGGTTCCAGCTAACCTCACTCAATGATGCTCTCGCTCTATTGGTATATGCTGGCAATAGTAGAGCATATAAGCGTGTCTAGTATACACGCACTTGGGTTCCTCTCCTACTTTCATCACTACCTAGGCGATGCGGGGGAAGGGTCCAATACCATGAGACAGAAGGGTATTGGGTTTCCAGAAGTCCAAGATTTACTCTGTTAGTTCTCGTTCTAAATGAGCGATTTCCTCTTTCAAATGTAGCTTTTCAGCTTTCATTTGAAGGATTTTACTATCGCTAATCCTATCATCATAGCAAATTTGAATACGCATGTCAAGGTCTGAATGCTTTTGTTTCAAAGCTTTTAGATGTGAAAGTTTCTTTTCACGTTTGTTATCCGTCATACTTCGCCTCCCTTTTTGTGGTCTTTGACCAACGCCACCATTACATCAAAGTTCATTTTTGCTTCGCGCAATGATGGGTATTCTTTCAATAGATTTTCTAGTTCTTCTTCTTCTGCCATTTTTCGTAATGCCCATGAAAGGGCAGATTCAGCAGTGGCAGTCATTCCAAACGATACCGTCCTATTTGCATACGACCAAGTTGCTCCATTCCATACCATCAGACTATCGCGATTCATTCTTACATCACCAATAGCTGTTCCTGGTGTTGTAACATCCGCATCAAACCACAATGGGCCTGTGAGATATGTTACTGTTGCGTGAGAACTATTAGATTGTAAATGCGTTAGCATTAGTTTCCTGTTTTTGCTGGAAGGATGTAATCGTATAGTCCTAAACCAGAATCTACACGGATCATCATTGCCCCTTGATCAGAGAACTTCATTGACATGTTGCTAGTATCTGCCAGACGAAGAATGGTATTGACTGTGCGCAACGGATATGACCATGCAGACTTCAACTCGCCAGACACATTCAATGCGAATGGAAGATCAACACTATCAGTGCTGTTGCTTCCGATAGAGAAGGCAAGATTTCCATTTACTTTCTTGACTGTGAATAGTGAATCATTTCCACCAAGAACGCCATCAAAGTAACGAAGATCGCTTACTGATTTTTGAGTTGGCATGAACTCAATATCCCATTTTGCGCCTTTGAAGTTTGCAGTCTTGATTTGCTCATCCACAACTTCGCTGCGAATGAGACGGTAGTTGGATTCAAATCCGCCATTCATTTTGAATGAGATGCTTGCTGGTGAGTTTGAACCATTACGTTCTTCACTATTCACCACAATATCTGCATCTACTTTTTTTCCTTCGCCATCTTCACCAGTGTAGTTCAGATAACCTTGTAGAACAGAAAGGCGACCAAAGCCGACCTTGCCAGTAAGTGCATCTACCTTGTTATGTAGAGTGCCTTTTAGAACAACAGAACGATTGTCGTCTAGTGCGTCAATCTTTGTTTCTGTATCATCAGTAGTAACCTTTACTGCCTGAATGATCCCAAGTGAATGGGTATGTTTTACGATGTCTTTTAGTATATCACGCATATAATGCTCCATTATTATTAGATTAGTATATCAAAAGTCAAACAGGTTGTCAACTTTATTTGTAGTTTCTTCTGTAGTTTCAACGACTTGCTCGTCTTCGTAATCAGCAGGGTCAGCCGCTTCAATCCTTGCTCTTGCTATGTCTATGTAGTCTGGATCAAGTTCAATGCCAATAAACCCAACTCCCTCAAGAACTGCGGCTTTCCCAGTAGACCCAGAACCCATGAATGGATCAAGAACAGTTCCATTTTTCGGAGTGACCATGCGAACTAGATACCGCATTAGATCAGTAGGCTTGACGGTTGGATGATTATTCTTCTTGGTTGGTGGATTGACCCAATCTTTTTCTTCACATAGGCATGTATGTGCTTCTAATGAAGATGCACCACATTTGGAACATACTCTGCGAATACCATTACCTTTGCCACCAACCGATTTTGCTTCAAAATCTTCTAATCCTTCATTACGGTCTTTTTTAGATGTTTTGGAGCAATAGAAGAAACGAGCGGCAGAACCATCATCGTTGTAACTTTCCCATGGAACTCGGTCATATTCACCATAACAGTTGGTGTTTTCGTCGCCAGTTTTGCTCTGTTCTTTTCCTGATACACTACCACCAGCCTTTGTGTGTGGGAAAAGAGAAACAACTTCTTCACTGCCATCATGAATAAAGTTGGCAGGAAAACGACCAGAAACATCGGGAATAACTACTCGTCGTTCAGTTTCGGTGGAAATGATATTGCCACCATTACCGCCATTTATAGTTTTACGCAAATGCGAATTTAGAGCAAGATTACTACCATCTCCAACAGTTACATGTGGAACACGGCTTGCATCAATGTTGATTCCACCTGTTCCATATTTCAACACATTAGCAGCAACAGTTTTTTCTTCTAAAGGTTTTCTTGCAACAGTGATTGGTTCTAATGCGGGCTTTAGAGCCGTGCCCCAACCTTCCCATTTTTTGGCATCATCCGTGGCTGGGGCGGTAATGTTTATAATCTCTGGACTTTTACCACCGACCAGCGATCCACCAGATTCATTTACATGACCTGATGCCAAACCGCTCCCATGTTTTTTTCCAACCACTTCACGTTCAGCACCAGCCGCCTTATCAATCGCTTTGCTCACATCCATAGATTTGGGGAACCCACTATTTCCTGTCGTGAACGCTTTACCATTACGAATGGCAACAAACGATCCAGTTGGGACTTTTACGCACCATACTTTTCCCTCGTATTCAATGGGAGTTACGGTTGCCACAGTGGTTTTATGTCCGCTCCACTCTCGTATAGTTTGTGTTCCCGATTGGTCGCAAATAACATCAGATTGTCTATTCGATTGTCTAACGGGTTGTGATTGATATGGTGCACTACTTCGGTTCGTGTCAACAATCTTCCGATCTGTTGTGCTACCACTAACCGATGTTCCATTATATAGCCATCTTTCCGCGCCATATCCAAGTATTCCTTCGGGCAACGAATATACTTCGCTCCCTTGTGATTTCCTTTTGGTCTTTTGTAGGTTATTCCACCCTTCCAACTTGGATTGGCATCCCCAGTCATTCTTTTCACCAATGCTTCTTCCGATTCTGGTGTCCAGTTCTTCCGACCCTGATAAGCATGTTGTTTCCATACTTCTCCGCGCAAAACTCCATTGCATTGGTAGGAACATACGGGTGTTTCCACTCGTTCCAAATGTTTTTTGTTGCGATAGAACGCCACTCCACAAACCGAACAAACTGCTTGTGCAATACCAGAACGATTTTCTAATGGTTGTGTCCCAGAGTTTTTTGAACCAATCAGTTGTTTCGAGCAATGCGCGGAACACGTTTTGTTTCTGGATGCTTGTTCTCTTGTATGAGTCTGAAATGGCTGATTGCAAACTTTGCAAATCTTCCAAAAAGGGTATATTCTCTTGCGTTTCAAGTTCTTCTGCAAACAAGAATACTTCTCTTCCGTTTCGTTCAACAAGGCAACGATGGTTTCTGGACACGATTTGATCTGTATAATCTGATTGTATTCTGTAAGCGGTATCTTTGATGTCATATTCATATACTTCTTCCACTGGCTGATAACTATATTCTTTATTATATTTATCATAACAGAGGACTAAATCGCCTGTTTTTATGGTTGTGTATGGTTTATTTCCGCTTGGCGTGACTATACTGGTATCTTCACTTAAACACCCATACACCCATGCAATCATATCACGAATTTCAAAACCAGCATCCTCAATCCGAACTGCCATACGATGTTGAGTGCGAGTGCCAGCAAATGCCAACAGATACCCGCCCGGTTTCAAAACCCGCAAGGCTTCCTCCCAAATCTCTTGAGAAGGAACATCATAATCCCACTTCTTTCCCATAAAGGAAAGTCCGTAAGGTGGATCAGTAACAATGCTATCAACACTGTTACTTTCCATGGTTTTCATAACATCTAGGCAGTTGCCGTTGTGTAAGGTGAATGTTTTCATATCAGAACTCAAATAAGTTGTCAAAGGTTTCAGAGTTGTTGGTATCGTTCAAGTCCCAGTTTAGAACGCCAACAAGATTGTTTATCTTCTTGGTGATGATTGTATGCTCCATAAGATCGTTGTCAAATGGCAACTCCTGAAACCACTGTGGGATTTTCAACTCATCAATCGGGTATGCAATACTGGTAATATCCATGGGATTTGGTTTTAGCTTGCATACGATAGTTTTCATGCCATCACTGATTTCCATGCTATAACTGTCACTATTCATCTTACGAAGACGGTTCCAGTTGATTGCTGCCAATGCATGACCAACACCACACTTGCCAGTTTTCTCAAATATCTTGGTGTGATTGGTCAGGTTGTTTACTCGCTTCGGAGTTCCTTTTAGCCATGGCGGCATCTTACGAAACTCTTTCTTGAACCCCTTGATCATGCCAATGACTTCTTCACTTGTTCCATCAGTCAACAAAGTCATTAGGACATCCTTTAGGAAGTCTTGCATGAATACAGGGGTATCTGACCGCTTCAAGTCCAAACCCATAGCTTTCACCTTACCAGGAAGACCGTCTACGTCTTTACGCTCTCCATCATCATCGTAGATAAGCATCGCATATCGTTTTTTCTTGATGAAGATACACATGGTAGCGGCATTCTCTCGTCCAGCCCTGATGATTTCACCTTGCTTGCGAGGAACATGAAAGAATGATTTCATGAAGTCAGGGAAACTTACGTTGACCTGTTTTGCGATTTCATCATATAGATCAATGACTATTTCTTTACTCCACGCGATTTCTCCACTGTCAATCTTATCTTTGTATACTGGATACATTGAAAAGTAAATAGAGTCCGTGTCGCCATAGATGATTGACTCGCCCTTGTAGTCGTATTCTCCTGCAATAACTTCATTGGTTTTGCTTCCCATGTGACGAGTGATGCAACGTCCAGTTAGTGTGGTTGACTGACCAATCCTCTTATCATAGAAACGGCATCCTGGGTTTAGAATAGCGCCATACAGTGAGTTCAAGTTGATCTTCTTCACCAACTGACGTTTATCCCAGAACTTGACAAGTTTATCATCGCCCTGATCCCTAGCCTCTTTCATCTTGGCTTGCAGTTGCTTACGCTCACTATACCAACGTTCAAGAAGACTTGGAATGATCCCTTGCACATCTTGAGTGAACACAGTCCCGTTAGCAGAGATACCCCAGTTCAGAGATGCAGTATTGAAAATCAAGTCATAGATTTCAGCACCCGTAAGGATAGAACTACTGCCATCTTCCATATCAAGAGTTAGGGATACAATCTTATCCCGTTCATTCACATAACGGAACTCTTCGGATGAGAACGTATCTTCCCATGCCTGTGGTGCGCCAAAACTTTTACCAAGTTTATTCTTTCCTTCTATGATACGAGAAGTAATCATTGCTTCGGTGTAGTCTTGACGTATTTGTGCAACGATAGTCTCTGGTGACATGTTTAATGCACGAAGAACTGATGGATAGAGTGAGTTCAAGTCAATACCTGATACCCATTTTTGTAGACCTGTTTTCGGTTGTGCAACGAATGCACCCGCCGCTTTTTCTCTAGCCAAAAACTCTGCTAGTTCTTCTTCATCCATATCCATCGGATCATCGGAATCTTCTTCATTCCAATCTCTTGCTTTACGATCAGGAACGTGCATGTTGCGACGATGGGCTTCATTGATGATAGCTTGTTCTGTAACCGCAACTGCACCCATGGTGGTCTTGATCATAACAGTATTATCGTGTGCGATTTCATTCGCCAAGTCAATGAAGCGAAGTTTCTTATCCATATCTGCGATAAGCATAACGTCTTCTCGGTTGTATGCAACGAACTTATAAAAGTCTTCGTTATACAACTGATCAAGATTGCCTTCATATGCAATCTTCTTACGTCCTAGTTCATATTCTGAGATAGCATCAAGAGAATACGAATGCATCTCGTGATATGTGTATTTACGGTATAGTTCAAGATAGTCCAAGTGAACCCGACCAACCAACTCATAAGTTAGTTGTTCTCTGCCGTATTTCATAACATATTTCTCTTTGGGTTGAACACCCCAGAGGCACAACTTCTTGATGTATTCTTTACCGATCACTTGAATCATTCTGCGAACAGTGTATGGAATATCGTATCCTTCTGAGTTCCATCCACTGATAACGTCAGCATCTTCAATAAGCGCAAGAAAGTCTTCAAGCATTTGCTTTTCGCTGCGATACCAACGAGTGTTCTCAAACCTAGAACAAATGGATTCTGCCTCATCATCTGACATTCCTTTTGGTGGAATAACCAGAGTAATGAGCATTTCCAGCCAGTCTAGGTATACGGTAATCGCGGTAATGGGCATAAATGCTTCTTCGGTTGACGAGAACCCGCGCTCTTTGTCAAAGTCAACCTCAATGTCGTAGAACGCAGTATGTAGAACTGGTGAATCTACGCCGTTGTAGTTTTCAGATAGGCATTGATTTTCGGGCTTGATGTCGCTTTCAAACAACTTCTTGCCAGAGAGAATCTTTAGTTCTTTATGGAAATCCTTAGTAGTCTTGCAACGCATCTGGCGTAGCTTATCACCGAAAATACTACGATGCTGTCCGTTCTGATCTTTTACATAAAACGTCCTGACCGCAGGATAGTCGTTATATACTCGTTTGCCGTTTACTCGTTCAACTACGCGAACCAAGTCGTGCTTTTTATCGTAATATGCATCAACGTATGACAAAGTGTCTCCTTATATATGGTATTGCTACCATAATACATGGTAGCAGTCGTTTTATTATTTGGTGAAAATATACAGCATAGTTTCTGGAATGTCATTGATTACAATGAGTTCATTCGGATAGCGCAAGAAATCTCGTTTGCCTCCAACTGGTTGAACTCGCACCATCTTTTCTCCTTGAGAAACTATGGTGCAAATATCAATTTCTCGCGTCCCAGTTGACGCAACAACTATAGTATCTTTCCCCAATGCCCTTCCAAATTTGTCGGAATGAACTGTAGGGTCTTTAGCCATTAGCCACGTCCAACAGTATTGAGGATAATCTCCACGTCTTCAAAGTCTTTCTTGGCTTCGGTTAGACGTGCTTTATGAGCAATGCTGATTGCTTTGGTAATCAGTGAAGGCTTGATGTCAAGTTCTTCTGCAATCGCATTCACAGTATCTTTCAGACCGCCTTTTAGGTCATCAATTTCCTGTAGAACAGAACAACCTTCATCTACGAGTTGAGTTAGTTTTGCTTTTTCTTCGGGGGTGATTGTATCTAGAGACATGTTTTTTCCTTGAATGATAAAAAAGGGAACTCCTGAATAGAAGTTCCCTTGAATATATCACACTGGGGTGGTGGTGTCAACCCATATTTTGATCAGATTGCATCACCACTTTCTGCAACTCCAATATCTTGCCTTGGTGTTAGGGCCAGGATTTTCGCAATGATGTCTAGCACGGAATGATTTTCTGCGTTCAGGATTTGACTTTTTTATTCTCATATTTGGATCGCCAAAGTTTACCTTCACTACGTTACCTTTGTCATTTTTCACATATACTTTGAACTTTTTTACATCGCCTCGCATCGGTTTGTTCAATGGAACTTCTCTTCCCTGATACTCTCCTTCAAACAAGCCATCTTCATCATATGCTAGATAACCATACATTTCGTGAAAGTCTTGTGCATCATCAATCGTAGATTCATTGATACTTTCTTTTACGCACGATCCATCGCTATACTTTTTCTTTGAATAGTCACGCTTGTAACCATCCCAACATCCTTGCTTTTCTTCCAGATCAGTTTCAGTTACTTTTTTTTTATTTTAGTAACTCGTATGTTGTGATTGCCGTTAGCACGTTCTCTTTTGACCATTGCCTTTACCCACTCAATATCGTCAGAAGTGGATATTACTCTGCCGTTATCGTATACGTTGTAAAGTTCTTCTTGATTGAATGGCTGTTCTTGAATAGGTTCAGCAGATTCGGACGCATTGGCGGGGAAACGACTTTGAATTCCAGTTTGACCGCTTTGTTGCTTGTTTAGGAACTCCGCACCTTGATTGACTTTATCTTTGACATAGTTTGCAGTTTTCGCCGCACCATTGGCAACTTTTCCAATTTTTGATACGAGATTACTACCTGACTTCACCGCTGAATTTCCAGCAACTTCTGCGCCGCCAGCCGCTGCACGTGCAGCAGCAGGAGCGATACGAGCCGCAGCGCCAGCAATACCTGCAACTGCTCTTCCAGCCGCATAACCAAGTGCTGGCAAGAACTCATCTATCTTCTCTTTAGCTTCACCCAAATCTTCTTCTGGTGAGTTATCCATGACTGCGGAGTAATCGTCCATCTCTGAATCTGATGGCAATTCGTTGTCTGATGGCAACTCCATTTGCATTCCATTACCCATCGGATCATTTAGCTGTTCAACATCGCCGCCTATGTCATCGCCACCCATTTCTCCGCCAAGATCATTACCCATATCTCCGCCGAACTCATCGCCGCCCATAGGCATTTCAGGTTGTGCGTTCAACTCTAGAGTGAACATACGTGCCATTAGTGCATCAGACATTCTCTGATATGCTGCATATGCGCTGTTATGCATTTTAGAAAACTGCACAGACAGTTCATGTATTGCATCACGTGGGTTCTTGCCACTTTGAATTTCACTTGCTAGTTGCTCAGTAGTGCGATTTAGGTAGTCTTCAAACTCATCATTTGAGATTACGAAATTTTCAAAAAGTTGTCTAAGTTTCATTTTACGTTACCTTTTTATCAGTTGGGTTTTGACAGGGTTAGTATAACTCAGATTGCCCTCTTCGGCACTGTAACCCATTGTTTGTTTCTTTTTAGATTCAGTTTTTGGCTTGCTTTGCTTGCCATATACTGATCTTTTAGCATCTTCTTTTCTTGTTCCAGGCGTCATCGGCATTGCAACCGAGGCAAATGAACCAGAAAAGTTTTCGTTTATAATATCTGAAATCTTCATAATTGTATTTATCCTTTGTGATTGCAATTATATTTTGTCGTGTATTTCTGGCTGACTAGTGGTTCCCCCGATTTCTTTCCAAGTTATTCCTAATCTATCAAGCGTCTTTTTCAACTTATCTAACTCCTTGGTGTTCGCAAGAGTGATCATCATATCACTATCACTCTGCCCATACTCATGAGGGTCTTCTTTATTGAGATTTGGAAAATGTTGTCCAATCTTATACCAATCTAGATCGCCGGGGGTGTCTATGACCAATGTATTCATTGGAGTGGTAAATTTGTCTTGCTGATAGCCAGATGGATCAGGTTCAACTGCCAGACTTTCTGTTTTGGCACTTGCGATGTTTCTTCCAAAATCTAGTTTTCTCTTGATGTAACCTAATACTTCAAAGAACAACTCTTTTATTGTGTTCAAGGTATCCAAGAAACTAAAGAAGTTTAGTCCTGGTATCTTATCAGTTGCCACATTTATAACTGTGTTGATGAATGTGCCGAACTGATCTGCAAAGTTGGAATTGATTATGTTTTTCATAATCACGTTTGCATTGTTGAAGTTCTGCACCAAGTATTTTGAGAATGCGTAAACTCCCAGACTTCCTAGAAACCCAATGATGCCGCCACGTTTGAATATGCTTGTAGCAAACGTTACTATATTCTGAACGATACCCTTCAAAGTATCTGCAACAGTTTGATTGTTCACCATACCGATTGCAGTTGCCAACACACCGTTCAACTGCTTTACCATGTTGCGTGATTGCTTGACCATTTGTCCATATGCTGTATCAAAATAGTTTTGGTCAGTGAGAATATCTTTGATAAGAATGGCGGCATCTCGCATTGTGAGAATAGTGTTAGCCAGTTGATCAATGGTTTTGTTTGCATTCGTGCCTAGCCATTTCACCACTGAATCAAGCATCGCTTCATGAAGTTGTGCTTCGGTGAGCATTTTGACAGGATGAGAAATACTCTCTGCCATCGGAGTATTTTTCTGCTTGATTAGTATGTAATCTACATAATCGTCATACTGTGACCTCTCTTTGAAGTTGTAGCCGTATTGATTAGCAAATGTTCTAACCATACGACTATAAAGTTTAGGTCTACTAACAGATTTGGTGGAAAGGTCTTCTTTCTCCGCAGAAAATGTTACTACATTAGGATTCATCTGTTTGACAAAATCTTTTACTATATCCAATACTGTTGCAAATATGCCAAATTGATCGCCTTCGCCAGTAACAGCCATGGTGCCATTTCTGGTGAATTTTATATCCCATTGAGATTCAGTTGGATCAATGTGGACAGTTACCACCACATCTTTAAATTTTGCCACCCAACTCCAATCTGTTTTTGCAGTCCATTTCCATGGATATGTCTTATCAAATGCTTCTGTGATGCCTTGATTTTGTTTTTTGGTCAATTCATATGCAACCCCAACACCGTGATCCTCTTGATACGTATCGTATCCCCAAGAACTAGCATATCTTTGAACCAGCTTATCATACAGTTTAGACCTACTTTGACTATTTTGTCCATATCCAACTTCTCTGCTTGCAGTGAAGCTCACCACCTCTGGTTTGTATTTTTTGACGAACTGTTGTATGGCCTTTATTACAGTGGCAAATATTCGTTGTGCATCACCTTCGCCTGTTACTTCTTGACTATTATTTCTATAGAACTCAACTTGCCATTCATTATCTTCTTCATCGCCTTCACGGTTGAACATGATACTTAGATTTGTTCCATCTGGTAACTTTGCCAACACATCAACATCACCAAACTCACCCTTTGCCCATTTTGATTTGTATGGTTGATCAAATGCTTCTCTCACGCCTTGACCAAACTTTGGTGCGATCTTATTCAGTGTATACGCTACGTATCCTGCGCCATCTTCGTTGTAACTAATTGATTTTTCGTTACTTGTATAACCATTTTGAGCGGCAAATCTTCTGATCATCGCACTGTAAAGTTTTGGTCTACTACTATTAGTTTCACCGCCGCTTTTCTCGGCAGAAAATGTTACAGCCGCAGGTTTCATTTGATCAACAAAATCATGTATTACATCTAATACAGTTGCAAATATTTTAAACTGATCACCTTCACCAGTGATCGCCATGCTATTGTTCCTGTCAAACGATACGTTCCATGACCCATTACTTTTGAGTTCAAACAATACATCAACATCGCCAAACTCTGCTATCCACATACCTCTATTTCTTCCACTAGCGGTCCATGTCCATTCGTATGGCTGATCAAATGCTTCTGTCAGTTGTTCATTCATAATCCAAGTGTCTGGAATTTCACCATAAGTATCAACCCACATGTCATGGATTTGCTGACCAGTAAGTCCATGCGCTTTCGCAACTCTAGTCATCAGATTGTCAATGAGTTTGTAAACAGTATCTGCGTTTTTGCCTTTGAGTTTATCTTTATGAGCAATCAATGCAGCTTTGAGTTCCGATACCGCTTGTTTGTCTTTGCTATGATCCATGTTCTCGTTGAATAGCATTTTGTTAGGAACGCCATCACGTGATACTTTGTTTCCAAACTTTGCTGCTTGCTTCTTGATTTCATTTGGTCCAACATCAACAGTTGTATTCACACCTTTGACTATTCTACCAACTCCGCCAGATTCATGAATATCCTTGAATGTCGCCTTTGGGAAATCAATCAACAGTTTCAATCCCTTTTTAGCAGGGAAACTTAGTCTAAACGCAGTAACATTTCTGAACTTGCCATTCTTTGCCGCCAACCAACGATGATGTCCATCTAACACGTAGTTATCAGAACTGATGAGTATTGGTTTACTCATCTTACCATTTGTCATAGAGGCTTCAACCCCAGTATCACTGAACTCTGATTGTGTTGATTTTAGATCAGCAGGATCAATAGTTTCTTTATGAACTGTTCCGCCATTCGCATAGATATATGTGAATAACTCTGGATAATCAGTGCCAGATATTTGTGGCATCTTGCGACGATGAACCCCAAGTGTATCCGCATGATGTGGTTTCACAATTTTCAATTCGTCTATATGTTCTTCATTGAATGCAATATCGGTCGCCGCTTTCGCACTAGGTCCAAGTGGATGTTTTGGATTGATAGTGACTACTTCTCCATTCATCAGTTCTGATACGTTTGCAGTTTTACCAATTGTATCCAACAGTTGATGCAGCTTGTCATTTGCATCATAACCATTAGTTTCATAGTTTGCCTTGCCTCTTACTTCAGTTCTCTTACCAGAATCAGTATTCAAAATGTGCAGAACATATAGGTTGTCATCACGTTCAAGTTGTAGCTTGTATGATTCATTCATATGTTGAGGTGTCACATCTTTGACACGTGATGAGGATATGATTCTTGTTGGTATATACTTTTTACCAGCCAACCGATATGCCTTGAAACGATGGTGCCCATCCATTACCTGAAAGCCATTGCCAATTCGTCTCACTAATATAGGTGGAAGTTCTTTCCCTGACTTCACAGCTTTCAATATTTTCTTTAGGTTAGCTGCGTAGTGAGGGTCATCAAACTTATCATCAGGCTCCAGAACGGTTATTTTTGATACTGGAAGAATCGTGGTTTTTTCTGGTTTCTTTGCATCATTTTGAATCCAAGCACCCATCTCATTAGGGTCGGTGCTTATTTCTGCTTTCGTCACAGCTTCGTTTGTATGCTTGAAATACTGAACCTGACGCTCTCTTTTTAGAGCGCCAGCTTTAGTTGGGTAAGTTCCAAGGTTCTTTCCAGCCTTTGATACCAGACGATAGCCGCTTTTCACTTTTTTGATGGTTTCAGTGACGCCATCTTTTTTCTTTGAGATGACGAACTCATCCATCACATCACTTTTGTCTACATGAACTTCAAAGTTTAGTTGTGCCGCAATCTTGTTTGCCATTTTGGCGTATAGTCTACTACGACTTTCAATAGGTGCATTGAAGTTTCCTCTTGGCTTTGAAGCAGAAAACTTTATGGTTTCTATATTTCTTGCCTTGACTTCATCTATTATTTTGTTTACTATTGCACCGAATATCTGCATTTGACTGCCTTCACCAGTGATACCATAGTCGCCGCCTCTGGTGAATGTGATGTATGAAGTTTTAGTCTTAGTATCTATTCCTATTTTGAGTTCAATATATGCGTCATTTATTTTTGCAGCATAGATGACGCCATCTGGTGCTTCATACCCAGTGACCCATTCTATCTTGGTGTCAAATGCCTCATTTATTTTTTTTTTGATTTCACCAGTTTCATCATCAACCATATATTGACTACGGAAGAATGCACTGCCATCTTCGGTCATATCCGATACTGAAATAGTTTTATTTGGAAACTCTTTGAACAGGTCATCAACCAACATTTTGGCGTAACCTTTGCGTTTGCTGTCATCCGCAGTTATGATGTGAGATATACGAACCTCATCATCCAGAATGCTTACATCCACTCCTGCTTTCTTGACGCCATCAACTGACAGATACTTGGTGCCAAATGTTTCACCTTTGTAATGATCTGATACTGACACTGGATGAATCTTTACATTTCCAGCATCTTCTGTCACGGATTCCTTTGTTGGTGTTTTTGGTTCATCGTATCTCGGATCATGTGCCTTATGAGCAAACAGATATACGTCTTCGTGTGCACCACGTTCTGATTTTTTAGTCAGGGTCTTGATGCCAGCAACGCACTTCGCCAACATCTTATTCAACTCTGCATAATCTTTCTTTGATTTTGCAATAGCTTGTTTGTCAACAGGATCAATAGACTGCATTTGTTCTTGATTTTTCTTCATCAACTCAACAATAGATTTACCTTCATTCTTTATTTCAGCAATCTGATCTGTTGTTTCGCTGTCATATGTATCAAACCCGCTACGTAGATAATCACTCGCATCGTTATCAATATCACTCAATTTCCATTTGCCATTTTTCTTTTGTCCAGCAAAAACGACTATTCCTGGTATTTTTGATAACGCAACCCAAATCTTTTTTCCGCCGCCTGATTGCATATCGTCGCTGCGGATCATCCAACCTTTTTTACATAGGTAAGCATACAGTTTTGGTGCTAGACCACGACCTTGATACTCAGGAGCAATGATTGTTACTTTCGCAATCCAATATTGTGATCCTCTGTCAAACCAATCTACTTCAAAGTCAATCATTCCGACTTCTTTGTAAGTCTCTGGTTCTTGTAGGAATACGACTTTATGGTGCTGCGAATGAAATTCTTCCACTACATATAGACCATTCAACTTGCCTATGAGTCTTGCATCTTTGGTGTTCTTGCCCTTCCAGTCTGATCGGTCTATAAATCCCCAATCCTTCTCCAATTCAACTGATGATATTTCATTGAGTTGATTGTTATACATACTTTCTAGTTGAGATGCGTCAATGCCATTGATGACTTGTGATATTCTCATCGCATTGTCACTTACGCTTTGGTCGCCATCTGCCACTAGTTTGGACAATGCCTCTAATGCAGAACGATATAGTGGATCAGTATTGCTGTCGGATTCTTTCATGACTTTCTTTGCCAGCTTATTACCAGCCTTGTCAACCATACGCTTGACTTTCATCATTCCCTGTGCAGTCTTCATCATTCCTTTTAGAACTGAAACAGTGGTCTTCGCCAGAACCGCCACGACGATTAGATCAACCAATGGTGGGATTGATCCTAAATCTTCTCCAACCAATCGTCCTCTATATGGATGACGTTGGAATCCAGTTGACGAAGGTTTAGAGTTTTTAGGTAATGGTTCTGAACCACGAACTTGATTTACGCTTTCAACTGGAAACTCACGATCAGGAGTTTTGAAGTTCTTTTTACGCATAACTGTTTTTGAAACCAACTCAAGACGGTTACTGGTTCTATTCCATTTTAGGACGAATGGAATATTGACATCAGATTCCAAATCCTTCAAGACCGCCTCTTTGTCTGGACCCATCTGTGCGATTGGTTTCCCCCAACGAGTATATTCTTTAGCGAACAAACGACCAAGTTCACGAATAGTGATTTGTTTTCCATTACGTTCATTGTTTACTTGATCCAAAAAGTGACTAGTAAAGGCAACGTCTATGCCTATACGATTGAATACACTATTGATTTGTTTTGCAAGCATATTCAGTTCTGGTCTTGTTACTTCTGCGTCAACTTCGTTTATTTTTACCATTTTTTGTTCCTTGTATTTCAAGCCACTTTTTATTTCACAGATGGGCAAGTGGTTGATAAATCCACCGTATTTGCGTTCCCCTTTGACTACTAAATATTATAGTGTTAGTTGCCGCCATAACGTTTTCACAGTGGATTTAGTTCTCTGTTGTATTTATCGTGTAACTTCTTCCCAATCTATTGATCCAAATACGACTTGGTTGTCTGTATCTGATGCGATTTCTAGTGAGAATGAGTTTGCAGTTCCTGCCAAACTGTTTCGTTCAAGTTGGAATTGAAATAGTGCTTCCTTCAATAGTTCTAGTGATGGAGAACCCTGATTTGAAGAGTTGATAAATCCACTGGCAATAACTCTGCCACCAGTTGTTGCAGTTCCTGATATGGTGTATTCTACTGATGAATCTGCCCCAGCACTTGTCCATGCTCCTGTAGTGATTGTTGATCCAACCATAAGTCTCCAAAGATAGTTTATTCCATTTCCTGTTCCCAAGAATGAAGCAGCACTTGGAACTACAATACCATCCAACGCACTTGATTTCAAACGAATAGCAACTACAGGATAAAACGTTCCTTTTGTTGTAATTGCTTTTGGTGCAGTAATCAATGTGTTGATGCCGTTTTGTTGACCACGCAACTCATATCCACCTTCTGACATGACAGTGGAACAGATTTGTTTCATTGTGCTAGAACTAGAGGTTGCACCAGTGTTCTTTATTTCATAACGTATTGGCAATGACCCAGTTGTGATATATGTAGTTGAAACTTTGTTTGCATGATGGAATGAGTGGCAATGAACAAAATTCCCATCAATGACAAATCCCATTCTTACAGTTCCAAGACCTAACCATTCAACGTCCATCCATAGGATTTGTGCCTTGGTAATGTCTAACGTAAATCCAGATGGACCCGAACCGTTCATTGGGTCAATATTCCAATCCGCTTGATTAATACGTGTTTCTACCACCGAACCAGTTACATACGATCTTTCAACGAATGATAAAGTGGTTCCATCAAGTTCAAGATACATTCCATTCTGTGCGCCAAAATAACCAACTCGTTGTCTTAGGTTTGACTTAGAAGGAGAAAACACAAACGAATTCAGATTTAGCAATGACTTTCCAGGCTGATAAGCAAACACTTTTAGTGTTTCTCTTACGACCTCTGCGTTTGCAGTAGTGTCCACAGTTAAGTTCATCAGTCCTTCATTGGTAGAAAATGCGGCAGACCCGCCAGTAACAGTAGATGTCGCCCACAATCCGTTGTCTTTGAAACGATGAGATGAATCAAATAATGTAAGTGGCATTGAAACTCGTTGTCTACCGAATGCATCCATGCTAGTTGAGTTTGTAGATACAGTTATTGTGCCAGTAATGCCAGAGACGGCTACAGTTCCTGAAACTGGAATAGGGTTTCCCTCATCATTATTGATTTCAACTACGCCTGTAATATCAGTGACGATGACATCGCCATTGATTGTCATATTCGCACCTTCTGAGATTTCTTCAATACTCACGCGAAGAGTAGGTTCTCCATCGCCATCATATTTCATTGCATCTGTCTCTTATACACATCTCCGAGCCCACGAGACAGGCAGAAATCTCGTATGCCGTCTTCTGCTTGAAAA